>ODAI010617121.1_pt1 | contig 27007 bp, 23 predicted proteins | sample 1539321 | NCBI WGS metagenome assembly ODAI01 (sample SAMN02144231, study PRJEB22623) | gut metagenome | biome: sheep rumen | host: Ovis aries | place: New Zealand
AGCTTCGGGGCGTGGAGTCCTATGGTATGCTCTGCTCCCTCAAGGAGCTGGACGCCGACATCCACGATTTCCCCTATGGGGAGATCAAGGCCGCGGCGCTGCTGAATAACTATCATCCCATCGACCCGCTGAAGCCCTCCATCTCGCCCCTCATCAAGAGCGGAGACCGGATCTTCGGCAAGGTGGTGGCGGCACAGGTTTCCAAGGTTGAAAACGCCGGCGTGAACCTGTGGAAATGCACGCTCGCCACCGGCAATGAGACCGTGACCCCCTGCCAGAACATCCACGAAGGCGATCTGGTGGCCTACAACACCGAAAAGGACGCCATCTGTACCCTGGCAGACCTCCACGCCGAGCAGAAGGAATTCCCCAACTGCATTGAGGACGGCATCCTGATCCTCCACGAGGACTGCAAGCCCGGCGACGATATGGCAAAGCTCCTGGGCCGGGACGACCATGTGGTGGAGTATGAGATCACCCCCAACCGGCCGGACTGCCTGTGCATGATCGGTCTGGCGCGGGAAGTGGCGGTCACCTTCGGCAAGGAGCTGAAGCTCCATGAGCCGGTGGTTCAGGCCAAGGCCGGCGGCAATATCGCGGACATGGCGAAGATCGTCATCGAAGATCCGGCCCTCTGCCCCCGCTACACCGCCCGGATGGTGAAGAACGTGAAGATCGCCCCGTCTCCTGCCTGGATGCGGGAGCGGATCCGCAACGCCGGTATGCGCCCCATCAACAACCTGGTGGACATCACCAACTACGTCATGCTGGAGTACGGCCAGCCCATGCACGCCTTTGATTTCAGCTGCGTGAAGGACGGGGAGATTCGCGTCCGCTGCGCCAGGGAAGGGGAGAGCATCCGCACTCTGGACGGCAATGACCGGCCCCTGACTCCCAACATGCTCTGCATCTGCGACACGGAAAAGCCCGTGGCTGTGGCCGGCGTTATGGGCGGCGAGAACAGCGAGATCGTGGGCGACACTGCCATGGTGCTCTTCGAGAGCGCCTGCTTCAACGGCCCCTCCGTCCGCCGCACCGCCAATGCTTTGGGTATGCGCACCGATGCCTCCTCCCGCTTCGAGAAGGGGCTGGACGCCGAGGGTACGCTGAAAGCCGTGAACCGGGCCTGCGAGCTGGTGGAACTGCTGGGCGCCGGCGAAGTGGTGGAGGGCGTGATCGACGTCTTCCCGGGCAGGAAGCCCCAGACCACCGTGAAGCTGGAGCCGCAGAGGATCAACGCCCTGCTGGGTACCGATCTCAGCGAGGAGACCATGCGCAAGATCCTGACCGATCTGGGATTCGGCTTCGATGGGGACACCATCCTGGTTCCCTCCTGGCGCGGCGACGTGGAGCACTACTCCGACATCGCGGAGGAGGTCGCCCGCTTCTACGGCTATAACGAGATCCCCACCGCCTTCTCCGGCGGCATCAGCACCGCCGGCGGCTACAGCGACCTGCAGCAGACTGAGCGGCGCATCGGAGAAGTCTGCCGCAGCATGGGCCTGGATGAGATCATTACCTATTCTTTCATCAGCCCCTCCTACTATGACAAGATCCGCATGCCCAAGGACGATCCCCGGCGGGACAGCCTGAAGATCCTGAACCCCCTGGGCGAGGATACCTCCATCATGCGCACCACCATTCTGCCCTCCATGCTGGAGATCCTGACCCGCAACTATAACTACCGCAACAAGGAAGCTGCCCTCTACGAGATCGGCAAGATCTATCTCAAGCGCCCCGACGGCCTGGCCGACGAGCCCAAGATCGTCTCCCTGGGCGCCTACGGACCCAAGACCAACTTCTTCACCATGAAGGGTTGGGTGGAGAACCTGCTGGCGGACCTGGGCGCGGGCAAGCCCCACTTTGCTGCCGAGAAATCCAATCCCTCCTACCATCCCGGCCGCTGCGCCAAGGTTTTCGTGGGAGAGAAGGAGATCGGTGTTCTGGGCCAGATCCATCCCCAGACGGCCGCCAACTATGGCGTGGACGCGGAGCTTTACTGCGCGGAGCTGCGCTTTGACGCGCTCTGCGAGGTGAAGGGCGGCATCCCCGTCTTCAAGCCTCTGCCCCGCTTCCCAGCGGTGACGAGAGATATCGCCGTGGTCTGCGACGGGAGCGTTCCCGTGGGCGACATGACCGAAGCCATCCTTTCCGGCGGCGGGCAGTACCTGAAGGGCTGCAGCCTCTTTGACGTGTACACCGGGTCTCATGTCCCCCAGGGCATGAAGTCCGTGGCCTTCTCCCTTACCATGCGGGCGGAGGATCAGACTCTGACGGATGACCACGCGGAGGAGACTGTGGCGCGGGTGCTGAAGCTGCTGAAGGAGAAATTCAACGCGGTGATGCGCTGAGCGCAAAAAAACCGGTGCGAACAGCCTTTTTCGACTTTACTTGACAAAAAAACCTGCTATAATAGGAGTCGAAGAATCAGGAAAGGGGAGACCTTCATGGAGGATGTTACCAGAAAATTTGCAGCCATGGACAACAAGGCGGAGATGCGGGAAATCTTGTCATCCGTGTATAACTCCCTCAAGGTAAAAGGCTATAATCCGATCAACCAGCTGGTGGGTTACATCCTGTCCGAGGACCCGACCTATATCACCAATTACAACAACGCCCGGACCCTGATCTGCAGGATCGACCGGGACGAACTGCTCCAGGAGCTGCTGCGCAGATATCTGGAGAAGTAGATCGCAAGATCTCCAACAAAAAGCAGGCTGTGTCAGCCTGTTTTTTGTTGGGGCAGGCTGACACAGATATGTTGTGAACAGATCAGGAAGAACGAAGATTACTTGTTCTTCCTGGTATTTTTGCAAAACAAAAAAGGAGCGTTGTTAACATGAATGCAAAACAGATTCTGCTGCGTGTCTTCAGCGGCATTTTGGCACTGGTGTGCGTCCTGAGCCTGGTGTTGACAGGCTATGGCTTCAAGCAGGCAATGGACTGCAAGAGCTATTGGGAAGAAGAAGGCAGAGAAGCCGGCGAAGGCTTTGACAAGCTGGAGGACGGCATCAATCAGCTGCGGGATAACGAGGACGCCTACCTCACCGGTGTGGAAGCCTACGAGGAAGGCCTGGAGGAGTACGAGAAGGGTGAACAGAACCTGGAGGAAGGTGCCAATAAGCTCAGCAGCGGCCAGGCTCAGTATAACGACGGAGCTTCCCAGCTTGCGGATGCCCATCAGCAGTATAACGAGAATGTGGCGAAAATCGAAGCTGCCAAGGCCCAGGTAGAGGCCGGCAAGGCCGATTTGGAGGCCGGCAAGGCTGAAGTCGCAGCGGGTGAGGCGGAGCTGGCCGCTCACCAGCAGGAATACGAGGAAGGCAAGGCACAGCTGGAAGCTGTGACGCCGATCTATAATGCCGCCATGGCTGCACTCGGAAGGATCGATGAGCTGAAAGCCCAGCGGGACAGCTATGCCTCCATGGGACCGCTGTATGAGGATAAAGTAGCCGAGCTGGATGCGGCGATCGCTTTGGCGGAAGCCGCGCTGGACATGCAGCTGGGCGGGTATAGCATCAACGGCATCGTCTCGGAGTATCAGGAGGGTCAGGCCAAAATCGCGGCCTACGAGGAAGGCCAGCGCCAGGTTGCAGAAGGAAAACAGAAGATCGCCGAGGGCGAGCAGAAAATCGCCGAATCCGAGGCGGAGATCGCCGCTGCGGAGCAGAAGCTGGCTGCTGCCAAGGCCATCCTTGACCAGAAGGACCAGGAACTGGCAAACGCCGGAGATCAGCTGGCTGCCGGTTACGCTGCCTACGAGGAAGGCAAGGATAAGCTGGAAGCCGGCGCACAGCAGCTCAAGGAGGGCCTTGCAAAGCTTGGCGAGTACGAAGGCGGTGAAGAGCAGGTCAAAGAGGGCCTGGACACCGTGCTGGCTACCGATACTTACTACGATGCGGCCAAACGGCCCTTACTCCCTGCCATTGCGGAGAGGCTGGATCCCGGCTTCAGCTACTGGAAGCTGGATGAAAACGGAGAGCCTTTGGTGGTGAACGGACAGAGATTCCTGAGCCTGGCGGAGTCCCTCAAGGTCGTGCGGGCGGGACGAGAATTCCTTGCCGATACGACCAAGCTGGTCACCGAGGAGATCACCGGCCGAGTCATGATCTCCGCGCTGGCTGTGCTGGCGGTCCTCATGGGCCTTGTCACAGCGATCCTGGGTCTTGCCGGCAGACGCATCGGCGCGCTGGTCTGCGCTGTGCTGTCCATGCTCAGCGGGATCGCGGCGCTGGCCATGGCCAGGTTCGTTGGCTTGGAAGATCCCTTTTCCGTCATCGCCGGCACCGGCTCTGTGGGCCTTGTGCTGGCGGGCGTTGCGGCGCTGGTGCTCGCTGCTCTCCTTGTGCTGATCTTTGCTGCGATCCCGGGCTCCGGGAGAAACAAGAAGACAGCTCCCGCCCCTGCGGAAGCTTGAACGCTCCATCAATAAAAAACTCCGGGTCAGCCCGGAGTTTTTTTGTTGGGCGCAAAAGCTGTCACTCTGCTGCATCTGAGAATCATTGGGAAGGAAAAGCGTTTCGAAGGGAGGGATCGCTCGGTTTTTTGAAGGAAGAAAGAGGAAAAGCCGCATTTTTTGCTTGTCAGGAAGGATCGACTATGATAGAATAACAGAGATTGAGCGTCATACGCGCCGAAAGGACAGAGCTGCCGTTTTGGGCCTGGCGTTCCGCGCTCGATGTACAGGATGGAGGGAACTTAAGCTCTATGAAGAAGAGAAGCAAGTGGAAAACCGTCAATCTGGTCCTGGATCGGATTTTTGGCTTTTTCTTTTTGACCGCAGTGATCATCGGGATTGCCGGACTGGGCTTCGGTTATATTGCCACCCGGGATACCTATCCCAGCCTGCGGGAGAAATTTGTGATGACCATGGACGAAAGCAGACGTTTTCGGTTTGTGTCCAGAGTCTTCCTGTCCCAGTCGGAATACGACGCGCTGCTGGACAAACGCTTCACCAAGTATGAGGAGGTCATGGACCCCTCTTTGATCCATATTGCCGCCCAGGAAACCCAGACCAACGAGGAGCAGACCGATACGGAAGCTCCTTCCGGCGCTGACAGCTACGGTATCGTGGATGAGGACGGGGACGGCTATGTCCTCGTGCCGGTCAGCGGCCGGGGCTACAACGGCTACATGCTGATCGTGCTGGATCCCACCCGCTGCTTCGTGGCCAACGGCGGCGGCGGACAGACCATCGATATGATCGTGGAAAAGAACGGGGCAATCGGCGGCATCAACGGCGGCGCGTTCCTGGATGCGGGCGGCGCCGGCAACGGCAGCAGTCCCGAAGGCCTGACCATTATTAACGGCGAGCTTTTGGAGGACGCCTACTATGACGAGAAGGCCTTTGCCGGCTTTGACGGTCAGGGCATTCTCCATGTGGGTTATTTCAGTTATGAAGATTGCGTGGATATGGGCATCGTCGGCGGCGTGTCCTTCCTCCCGCCCCTGATCATCAACGGCATCCCTCAGGATACCAGCTGGATGGCCAGCGGCGTGAACCCCCGCACGGCCATCGGCCAGCGGGCGGACGGTGCGGTGCTGATGCTGGCCATCAATGGCCGGCAGCTCTCCAGCATGGGCGCGACTTACGCGGACCTGGTAGAGATCATGCTGGAGTTTGGCGCGGTGAACGCCATGAACCTGGATGGCGGCTCCTCCACGGTCATGTACCTCAACGGCGAGCTGGTGAACACCCCCTCCTCCGAGAGCGGATATTCCCGCGGCCTGCCCAATGCCATTCTGTTCCGATAAGAAGAGGGTAGCAACGATGAACAAAACGAAGAAACGGAAGACCAAAGTCGGCACCATCGTCTATGCCGTGTTTATGGTGCTGTGGGCGCTGGTGCTGTGCTATGGCGTTTATTATCTCTGGACCAGCCTGATGACCTTTGGCGAGTATTGGGAAAACGGTCAGATCGGTCCCAAGGTGGACGCTTATATGGAAAAGCTGGACAGCGAGATGTGGCTGAACGGCGAAAACGGCTTGAGAAAGACCATCTCCGAGATGGAGCACCCCTATCAGACGGATGATGAGTGTGTTGAGGTGCTCCGCGGCGTCCTGCAGGATGAGATCCGCTGCCTGCCCGGCGTCAACGAGGGCAGCGCCACCAGAAAGATCTACGACTTGTTCTCCGGACGCAACAAGTTCGGCCAGGTATACATCACGCAGCATCCCTTTGAGCCGGAGGAAAACAAGCTTGTCAACTGGGCCATCGAAAACTGGGCCCTGTATCCCTGGGAGGTGGAAGGCGTTCAGTTCTTCCTGGACGGCCTGTACACCGACTTTGAAATCGTTGTCCCTGAGTACATGACGGTCCTCCTCAACGGCCATGCGCTGACCGAGGCCAACATCGTGGAGCGGGGGATCCCCTATGATGTGCTGACGGAATACTACGATGAGTTCGACGGTCTGCCCACCAAGGTGAAATACCATGCGGACAAGATCTTCGGCCAGGTGCAATACCAGCTGCTGGACCGCAGCGGGCAGCCTGTGGAGATCGATCCCGATCGGGATGATTCCCAGTTCATCGAGCCTGTCTCCGAGGAACTGTACCAGCGCTTTGACACCTTCAGCGCCGAATTTACCGAGCGCTACCTGCAGTTCTCCTCCGGCGCCGGTCAGATCTGGACCGATTACGCCCGGGTGCGGGCTTATGTCCTGAAGGGCAGCGATCTGGACGACCGCCTGGACCGCACGCTTCGCAGCTACCTGGAGTACATGCACAACTCCAACTTTAACTTTGGCGGCTATCAGCTCAACGACGTGAAGCCCCTGGGCAACAATATCTACATCCTGGACATCTCCTGCGATGCCGGCTCCCAGATGCCCGCGGGGTATAAGGAAGTCCACCGGGATATGAATGTGTTTGTGCAGTACTTCCCCGGAACGAACGAAGTGTTTGCTTTCTCCGCGGAGGACTACAATACGGAAGAGAGAGATGCCGTTGGATAACAGTTCTTGCAAACAAAGCCTTGCCATCGTGCTTCCTTCCCTGGACCCGGACAATAAGTTCGACCGGGTGGTGGAGGAACTGGTGAACACCGGTTTTTCCCACATCGTGATCGTAGACGACGGTACCGGCCCGGAGGGACAGAGTCACTTTGAAAAGGCGGCGTCCTACCCTGGCTGTACGGTGCTGCATCACCGGGGGAACAAGGGAAAGGGCCGCGCCCTGAAGACCGCGTTCCGCCACGTGCTGGATGAGCTGCCGGATGTGAAGGGCGTCATCACCATCGACGGTGACGGGCAGCATCTGACAAAAGATATCATCGCCTGCGGCGAACGGATGCTGAAAGAAGGAAACAAGGTGATCCTTGGCTGCCGGGATTTTGACCAGCCCGGCGTTCCGCCCAGAAGCGTGGCCGGAAATAAGACCACTTCCCGGATGTTCCGCCTGTTCTATGGCATCCGCCTCTCGGATACCCAGACCGGACTGCGCGCTATTCCGCGGGATTTTCTGGCGGATTTTATCCGGATCGAAGGCGAGCGCTTTGAGTATGAGACCAACATGCTCCTGAAGATGAAAAAGCGCGGGATCCTGTTTCTGGAGCAGCCCATCACCACGGTCTATGATCCGGAGGACTACAGCTCCCACTACAATGCCCTCAAGGATTCCTGGCGGATCTTTCGGGTGATGTTCAAAGGCTTGTTCTTCTGAGGGGGCAGTATGAAAAAAGCAAAACAGCCGGCGCTCTATGTGCTGAGCTCCGTCCTCTCCTGGGCGGTGGATACGGGCCTTTTCCGCCTGGGGCTTGCGCTGTTCGGGGGCATTCTCGGCGATGCTGCCGCGGCGGCCTGCAATGTGATCGCCCGGATCTTTTCGTCCTTCTTCAACTTCAATCTGAACAACCGCATGGTTTTTCAGAGTCGGGAGCCCTACGGCAAGGCGCTGCTGCGCTATTATCTGCTGGCGGTCCCCCAGCTTGCGGCCTCTACGCTGCTGCTGAGCCTCTTTGTATGGCTCTTTCATGTACAGAGCGATAACGGCTCCACCCTGGTAAAGATCCTGGTGGACGGAGGCCTTTTTGTGGCAAGCTTTTTCATCCAGAAGTTCTGGGTCTTCCGCGGAAAAGCGGAAGAGTAACATGGATCCGCCCTGAGCTCCGGGCGGATCTTTTGCTTTTTCCCCGGAAAGCGGGGAGTTTCCCGGTTCTGCCGCACTTGTTTTTGCCATAGAAATATGGTAAAATATCATTTACGATTGTGCTGCCGCGCATCGGACAGGGCCTTGCCCCGGCTTTCCGGGCCGGAGCATCCTGCTTGACGAGCGGCATTGTGGAGGGTACACCATGAGCATCTGGAATGCGATCCTCCTGGGCTTCATTCAGGGAATCACAGAGTTTCTTCCCATCTCCAGCTCGGGACATCTTTCCATCCTGAATAATCTGTTCGGCCTGACCACCGCAGAAAACGGACATATGTTCTTTGACGTGCTGCTGCACCTGGGAACGCTGGTGTCCATCGGCGTGGTCTACTGGCGCGATATCGTGGAGATGTTCTACGAGGTCCTGGGCCTTGTTGGTCTGGGACGCCGGGCAGGGGAGCGCAAGCGCCGCTATCCCGCAGCCAGGCTGTTTCTCATGATCGTACTGGCAACGCTGCCGCTGGTGCTGGTCCTGCCCATCAAGGATGACCTGGAGCTGCTGTACTACAACAGCATCTTCATCGGCGTGGCGCTGATCCTCACGGGATGCATGCTCTATGTTTCCGACAAGATGATCCAGGGCAAAAAGACCGAGACCAACATGACCGTCTTTGACGCGCTGATCATCGGCCTTTGCCAGTGCGCCGCCACCATCCCCGGCCTGTCCCGCTCCGGGACCACCATCACCGCCGGGCTAGCCACCGGACTGAGACGGGATTTTGCCGTGAAGTTTGCCTTCCTCATGTCCATTCCTGCGGTACTGGGCGCCAATCTCCTGGGCCTGGTGGATGCCCTGCAGGACGGGGTGGACTGGTCTATGATGCCCGCTTACCTGGCGGGCATGGCGGTGGCTGCCGTCACCGGCATCGCCTCCATCCGTCTGCTGCGCAGCATCGCGAGCCGCGGCCGCTTCGGCGGTTTTGCCTACTACTGCTGGGTGCTTGGTGTGCTGGCCATCATCCTCACTATGATATTTTAAGGGAACGATAAGGATTCATTGTTATGGCTGAAAAAAAGACAAGTACCAGGAAAAAGACAGGCGCAGCATCCGGCGCGAAGAGCGGATCCCGCTCCGGGGCGAAGAAGAGCGCTCCGGCCAAGGAGAGCAGCCGTTCCGCCAGAGTCTCCGATGAGGAGCTGGAGCGCGGGCACAGCGGCGCCCTCTGGGGTGTTGTGCTGCTGGCCCTTGGGATCTTTATGATCATCAGCAATTTCAGCTCCGAGGGGAAGGTCGTGGCCTTCTTTGCCGATCTGGTGAAAGGCCTTGTGGGCTGGGGCTTCTGGCTCACGGTGCCGGTGTTCCTCTATGCCGGCGCCATCCAGCTCTTTGAACGGGAGCAGCCTGTGGGACACAGGGTGGCCTGCGCGCTGCTGCTGCCCATCCTCTTCTCCGGCATGGCGGAGCTGATCCATCCGGCTGATGTAGACATTTTCTCCAGGATCCAGACGCCTTTCCGCAATCTCTACTCCACAGGAAAAATGATGGATTCCGCCGGTGTGCTGGGCGGCTATCTGGGCAAGCTCCTTGTCCGGGCTTTCAGCATTTACGGTGCGTTTCCCTTCCTGCTGGTCCTGTTTTTCCTCTTTGCAATCATCGCGCTGCGGGGCACCCTCGCGGGCAGCCTCTCCGGCGTGAAGAAGGCGGCTGCCCGCCAGCGGGAGATCTACCGTGAGAATCGGGAGCGGGAGCCGGAGGAGATGGACGAGCCTCTACGCCGCCCGGAGAAGCGTGCCGCCCCGGAAATCCGGGAGACTGCCCCCAGAAGCCGCAGAGCTGCCTATTCGATGGACATTCCCCTGGGAGAGGACGAGGACGAGGAGACTTTGAGCCTGCGCGGCCCCTCCAGGACGACTCGGACGGAGAGTACGCCGAAAAAGACCACTGTGCGGCGAAAGGCGGAGGAAAGGCCGACCCCCAGAATGGAGACCTTCCAGATCCCCATGGATGAGGACCCTGTGCAGAAGGACGCGGAGGACAGCTATCCGGTCGTTGCCAAGGCTGCTGCTGTGGCCCAGCCCAAGATCCCCGTGACGCCCCAGCCCAAAGCGCCCCGGAAGGCGGTGGCGTCCACGACTGTGATCGAGGATCCGCCCAAGAAGATGAAGAAAGAGGAACTGGCGAAAGAGACCCAGGCCGTGGCGGAGGAGATCTCCAACGCGGAGGATCGGCCCGATTATCAATTCCCGCCGGTGGAGCTGCTGCGCAGCAGCATGGGCGGGGCTGTGGACGCCAGGGACGAGATCCAGCTCAACGCGGAGCGCCTCCAGGGCGCGCTGACCAGCTTTGGCATCAACGCCGCCATTGTGGGCGTGACCCACGGACCTACCGTCACCCGCTATGACATTGAACTGGAGCAGGGCGTGAAGCTCTCCCGCGTCACCAACCTGGCGGGGGACCTGGCCCTGGCTCTTGGTGTTGTGAATGTGCGCATTGCGCCGATCCCGGACAAGATCTCCACCGTGGGCATCGAGGTTCCCAACAAACTGGTGAGTACCGTGTATCTGCGGGATATCATCGAATCGCCCAAGTTCCAGAACGCCAAGTCCAAGCTCAGTTTTGCCATCGGCAAGGACATCGGCGGCGATTGCATCGTGGGCAACATCGCAAAGCTGCCCCACATGCTTATTGCCGGTACCACCGGCTCCGGTAAATCCGTGTGCATGAACTCCCTGATCCTGAGCCTGCTGTACAAGGCCCGCCCCGATGAGGTCCGCCTTATCATGATCGACCCGAAGATGGTGGAGCTGGGGATCTACAACGGCATCCCTCACCTCTACGTTCCTGTGGTCACCGACCCGAAAAAGGCGGCAGGTGCGCTGCAGTGGTCCGTGGTAGAGATGCTCAAGCGCTACCGCCTCTTCTCCGAGGTGGGCGTGCGGGACCTGGACACCTACAACAAGCATGCCGAACTCAACGGCGAAGAGAGTATGCCTCGTGTGGTCATCGTGATCGACGAGCTGGCCGATCTGATGATGGCCGCCTCCAAGGAAGTGGAGGAGAGCATCTGCCGGGTAGCCCAGATGGGCCGCGCCGCAGGCATGCACCTGGTCATTGCCACCCAGCGTCCCTCCGCTGACGTGATCACGGGCCTCATGAAGGCCAATATCCCCAGCCGCATCGCCTTTGCGGTCTCCTCCGCCATGGAGAGCCGCATCATTCTGGACCAGGCCGGCGCCGAGAAGCTGGTGGGCATGGGCGATATGCTCTATGCTCCGGTGGGCAGCGGCAAGCCTACCCGCATCCAGGGCGCCTTCGTCTCCGACGAGGAGCGGGAAGAGGTCATCCAGTTTATCAAAGAGGGCGCCGGCGAAGTCACTGCCAACAATGAGATCCTGGCCGCCATGGAGCAGTCCGCCGCGGAGAAGACCGCCGCCGAGGGATCCAAGGGCGCCAAGGACGAGGGGACTTCTTCCTCCGGCTATGACGAGATGCTGCCACAGGCCGTGGAAGCGGTGCTGGAGGCTGGCTCCTGCTCGGTCTCCATGCTGCAGAGGAGGGTCAAGCTGGGCTACTCCCGGGCGGCCCGCATCGTGGACCAGATGGAAGAACTGGGCGTTGTGGGACCTTACGAGGGTGCCAAGCCCCGCGCCGTGGTCATCGACCGGGAAGGCTGGCAGGCGCTGCAGGTGCAGCTTGGCCTGGCGGAGGATGACGGAATGGCTCTCGCCGCCCGCATGAGCGAGGGAGCGGAGCCTGAAGATCTCGAAGAATAAAAGTAAAAAGGCTCCCCCGGTGGGGAGCCTTTTTCAGAAGAAAATCAGGAGAAACAGGATGCATCGTTTATCACCGAATATGACGGCCCAGGAGGTCCAGCGCATCAGCATGCTGGGCCTAGCCCATGTAGGCGACGGAGTCTATGAGCTGCTGACCAGAACGGAGCTATGCCGCCAGGGCCATACCGGCGTGCAGGAACTGCACCGGCTCACCGTGGCGCGGGTCCGGGCGGAGGCCCAGGCCAGAGCGGCGGAAAAGCTGCTGCCGCTGCTCACGGAGGAGGAGCTGGCCCTCTACAAGCGGGGCCGCAACACCCACGTAAACTCCGTCCCGCATAACGCCGAGCTTGCGGATTATCACGCGGCCACCGGCCTGGAGGCGCTTTTCGGCTGGCTCTATCTGCAGGGGCGGATGGATCGGATCGACGAACTGTTTTCCCTTATTACGGAGGAATAAACATGCCGCTGGACGCTGTATGTATTGCGGCCCTTTCCCGGGAGCTGAACGACCGGCTGGAGGGCGGGCGGATCGACAAGGTGCAGCAGCCGGAACGGGATCTGCTGCTGCTTTCGGTGCGGGCAAAAGGGGAGAATCTGCGCCTGCTGCTCAGCGCCGGGACCGGCAGTGCCAGGGCCCATGTGACCCGGGCCTCTTATGAAAATCCCAAAGAAGCGCCCATGTTCTGCATGCTGCTGCGCAAGCACCTGGTGGGAGCAAGGATCCTGTCTGTGCGTCAGCCGGACTGGGAGCGGATGCTGATCCTGGAGCTGGAGGCCCATGACGAGCTTGGCGTCAGCTCCCGAAAGCAGCTGATCGTGGAAATGATCGGCCGCAGCACCAATGTGAGCCTGGTAGGGGAGGACGGACGGATCATCGACTGCATGCGCCGGGCGGACTTTGCCGGGGACGCACTGCGGCGGATGCTGCCCGGCTGCTTCTACCGGCTGCCGCCCCGGCAGGAGAGCAAGCTGCCCTTTTTTGAGAGCGAGATCGAGCGGCTGCGGGAACTGCCGGAGGACCGGGACACTCCCATGGACAAGTGGCTGCTGGACCGCTATTCCGGCCTCTCGCCGCTGATCTGCAGGGAGCTTGCCCACCGCAGCGCCGGGGACTGGAACACCCTTCCGCAGCAGCTGGAAGCCCTGCGGGAGACGGTGGAGGCCGCGGAATGGCAGCCCACCCTGCTGCAGCGGGATGGGAAGGCCCAGGACTTCAGCTTCATGTCCATTTCCCAGTACGGGCGGGAGACGCTCTGCGAGCCTTATCCGAGCTTTTCCGAACTGCTGGACGCCTTTTATACCCAGCGGGATCAGGCCGAGCTGCGCCGCAGAAGGAGCCATGAGCTGACCCGCAGCATCCGCACGGCCAGGGATCGGCTGGCCCGTAAGCTCTCCAACCAGAAGGAGGAGCTGAAGCGGACGGAGGACCGGGAAACCGTGCGGCGGCAGGCGGAGCTGATCACGGCGAACCTTTACCGCATGAAAAAAGGCGACAGGGTACTGGTCTGCCAGAACTACTATGAGGAGGATTGCCCGGAGATCAGCATCCCGCTGGACGCGCTGAAGACGCCCCAACAGAACGCGGCGGCGCTCTTCAAGGAGTATAATAAGCTCAAGGGTGCGAGACTGCACCTGACGGAGCTGATCGAAAAGGGAGAGCAGCAGCTGGACTATCTGAACAGCGTGCTGGAGGAACTGGACCGGGCGGAGACGGAGCGTGACCTCAGCGAGATCCGGCGGGAGCTTACGGAAACGGGCTACCTGAAAAAGAGCAAAAGCAAGGAAAAGGACAAGGGCAAAGCCCAGGCGCCGCTGCGTTTCGTGACCGACGACGGCTTTGAAGTCCTCGTCGGAAGAAACAACAGTCAGAACGACGAGCTGACCACCCGCCTTGCACGACGCACGGACTGGTGGCTGCACACCCAGAAGGTCCACGGAAGTCACGTGATCCTGCGCTGTGAGGGGCAGGAGCCCGGCGAGACTGCGCTTCAGCAGGCGGCGGCCCTGGCTGTGACCTATTCCCAGGGCAAGGAGGGCGGCAAGATCCCGGTGGACTACACCATGGTGCGCCATGTGCGAAAGCCCTCTGGCTCCATGCCGGGAAAGGTGATCTACACCGAGTATAAGACGATGCTTTCCCAGGGGGACGAAGCGCTGGCAGAACGGCTCAAACGCCCGTGAGAAACGGGAAGTCTCAAATTGATATCGACGGCGCTTGCCGGTAAAGGCTTTTCCAAAGACGGGGAAACCGGAAAAAAGAGTAGGATCCTGTGAAAAAACGCAGGATCCTACTCTTTTCATACTAAAAACTAAAAACTACAGGGGATGCCTCACGCATCCCCTGTGCATTTATTCCCAGGTTTTCCAGATCTCGGGACAATAGCCCACCGTGGCCTGCTTGCCGTTTCGCACCACAGGACTCTGGATCAGCTCCGGGATCTCGAAGAGCTTTTCCATTTTGGCCTCGGTGCTGGCCAGGTACTGGAACAGGGGATAGTCCTGGTCGTTCTTGTTCACCAGGTTCTCCAGTCCCACCGCGTTTTTCACCGCGTTCAGCTCGCCCCTGCTCATGCCATAGCGCAGCAGGTCGATGTACTGATACTTGATCCGGCGCTCCTTGAACCAGCGCTCGGCCTTTTTGGTGTCAAAGCATTTGCTTTTGCCAAAGATCTGAATGTTCATATCATACCTCGGAAATCACCGGCAGGATCATGGGACTGCGCTTGGTGGTCTTGAACAGATAACCGGAGAGATTGCTCTTCACCCGGGCCTTGATGGTGGTCCAGTCGCGGATACGCTGGGCCTCGCAGGAATACACAGATTCCAGGGTCACCCGCTTGAGCTCCTCCATCATATCCTCGGCTTCCTTGACGTAGACAAAGCCGCGGGTGATAATCTCGGGATCAGCCAGCAGCCGGTGATCATAGGAGGAGTAGGGGAGCACCACGACGATCATGCCGTCCTCGGCCAGCTTCCGCCGATCCCGCATGACCACGGTGCCCACCTCGCCGATGCCGCCGCTGCCGTCCAGCAGCACAGCGCCTGCGGGGACGGAGTTCTCACACTTGATGCCTTTCTTGGTGATCTCAATCACGCTGCCGTTTTCGGCAACCACCACGTTCTTCGGACCCACGCCCATCTCCTTGCCAAGCTCCGCGTGCTTGACAAGCATGCGGTACTCTCCGTGGACGGGGATGAAGTACTTGGGCCGGATCAGGGCCAGCATCATCTTGTGCTCCTCCTGGGAGGCGTGTCCGGAGACGTGCAGATCGGTGTGCCGGTCATAGATGACCTCGGCGCCCTTGTGGAACAGCTCATCAATGACCCGGCTGATGGTGTTCTCGTTGCCGGGAATGGCGGAGGCGGAGATGATGATGCGATCCTCTCCGTCCACCCGGATCTGCTTGTGCTCGGAAAAAGCCATCCGGTACAGGGCGGACATGGCCTCGCCCTGGCTGCCGGTGGAGATGATGACCACATGGTCCCGGGGCAGCTTGTTGACACGATCCAGATCCACCATCACGTTTTCCGGGATGTTCATGTATCCAAGCTCCGTGGAGACCCGCAGTACGTTTTCCATGCTGCGTCCGGTGATGGCCACCTTGCGCTTATACTTGGCCGCCACATCGATGATCTGCTGGAGACGGTGGACGTTGGAGGCAAAGGTGGTGATGATGATGCGCTTTTTGCATCCGGCGAAGAGCCGCTCGAAGCTGGCTCCAACCTTCCGCTCGGAATCAGAATGTCCGGGCTTTTCCACATTGGTGGAATCCATCAGCAGGGCCAGGACGCCCTCGTTGCCCAGCTCGCCGAAGCGAGTAAGGTCGATCATGCCGCCGGAAATGGGGGTGACGTCTATTTTGTAGTCGCCGGTGTGGATCACGGTGCCCAGGGGGGTCTTGATGGCCAGCGCCACGGAATCGGGAATCGAGTGGTTCACATGGATGAATTCGATGGTGAAGGCACCCAGACGGAATACGCTGCCGGCCTTTTTGGTAAAGATCTGGGAATTGCGGAGCAGGTCATGCTCCTCCAGCTTCAGCTCCACCAGCGCCGCCGTGAGCGGGGTGGTGTAAATGGGAACGTCCAGTTCCCGCAGCACATAGGGCACGGCGCCGATGTGGTCTTCGTGCCCGTGGGTGAGGATGATGCCGCGGATGCGGGAGGCGTTATTCTTGAGATAGGTGATGTCCGGCAAGACCACGTCGATACCGTACATGTCTTCATCGGGAAAGCCCATGCCGCAGTCCACAACAATGCTGTCGTTGCCGTATTCCAGCACGGTCATGTTCTTTCCGATCTCGCCGAGACCGCCAAGGGGGATGATTTTCAGTTTTTGTACCATTGTAACTCCATTCTTAGGGTAAAATTGCTATGTATCAATAAAAGGGGATGAAACAGGATACCCAGCATCAGGGGATCTTATTCACATCTCCGTGCGCCCCTCCAGGGCGCGGTTCAAGGTGGCGTCGTCGGCAAACTCCAGATTGGAGCCCACCGGGATGCCGTAGGCCAGACGAGTGACCTTTACGTCAAAGGGCTTGAGCAGGCGGGAAATGTACATGGCGGTGGCTTCACCCTCGGTGTCGGGGTTCGTGGCCATGATGACCTCTTCCACGTCCTCCTCCGCAACGCGGTGCAGCAGTTCCTTGATGCGGATATCCTCGGGACCCACGTGGCTCATGGGGGAAAGCGCCCCGTGCAGCACGTGATAGGTGCCCTGATATTCGTGCCCCCGTTCGATGCTCAGCACATCCCGGGGCTCGGACACCACACAGATGGTGCCGTGATCCCGGCGGTCGCTTGCGCAGATGGCGCAGACCTCGCCCTCCGTCAGGTTCTGGCAGATGCGGCAGCAATGCACGCTCTTGCGGGCTTCCACCACAGCATCGGCAAAAGAGAGAGCTTCGTCCTCCGGAAGAGAGAGAATATGAAAAGCCAGCCTCTGGGCGCTTTTCCGTCCGATACCGGGGAGAGAGGCAAACTTGTCGATCAGGTTTTCAAGAGAGGCAGGAAAGAAAGACATAAGGCCCTCCAAAAGATCCGGGATGTTGTTTCGGCGTGCCGCACTCAGAAGCCGCGGATGGCGCGGATGGCTGCGGCCCGGTCCGCTTTGCGGAAAACGGCGCTGCCGGCCACCAGCACATTGGCGCCCGCTTCGATGCAGAGCGGGGCGGTTTCGGCGTCCACACCGCCGTCCACCTCCAGCTCGCACTTGAGCCCTCGTTCCTCGATCCAGCCGCGAAGGCTGCGGATCTTGGGCAGCATATCCGCCATAAAGCGCTGCCCGCCAAAGCCGGGCTCCACCGTCATCACCAGCACCAGATCCACCTGATTCAGCCAGGGGAGCAAAGCCTCCGCCGGAGTGCCGGGCTTCAGGGTAACGCCGGTCTTCACGCCCAGGGCACGGACCTTCTCCAGCGCGGCGGAGATATTCTCCGGCGTGTCCGCCTCCACATGCACGTTTACCAGATCCGCCCCGGCCTTACAGAACTGTTCCACGTAGCGGACGGGACGGTCCACCATCAGGTGCGCGTCCAGAAACATGTCGGTGGCCTTGCGCAGGGAGGCCAGCACCGGAATGCCCATGGAGATGTTGGGAACAAAAGCCCCGTCCATCACGTCAAAATGGACATAGTCCGCACCGGCGGCGCGGATGTCCTCCACCTCCTGCCCGAGGCGGGCAAAATCCGCGGAAAGGATAGAAGGCGCGATCTTGATCATGGCGAAACCTCCTCTGAAAGCAAGGCGGCTCAGTTCACCGCGTTTTGACAGGTTATTATACACCAACTTATAATAAAAAAGCAATACTCTTGACGATAAGAAGATTTAGAGATAAAATAGTTCGATAAAACATGGAGGAGTATAACCATGGCGAGAAGAAGAAATGTTCGCTCCGGGGTGAGACCCATCTATACCTTCCTGCTGTCCTGGCTGTTCCTGTCTGCCTTTATGCCTATGTTCCTGCCCGCTACCTTTCTGGTGAGCCTGGGCCTGGGCGGCGTGCTGACCTATTTCCTGGGCAAAGCCAACGGAAAGCGGGAGCAGCAGAAGGAACAGGAGGAACTACGCAAGGCCCGGGTGGAGGCTGCCCAGGCCAAGCCCCAGTACACCTCCCAGCGCACGGCTCAGCAGGCCAAGCCCCAGTATACCTCCCAGCGGGTGCAGCAGCAGAATAAGGTGGAGAAGAAGAGCTACGGCCCGGAGGTGGATCCCATCGTGGAGGAGGGCAACCGCGCCCTCAGCGAGATGGGCAGACTCTATATGTCCATCAAGGAGCCGGAGGTCAAGGGCAAAATCAACGAGCTGATGCGCATCACGGACAAGATCACCCAGGACGCCATCGCCGACCCCTCCGACGTGCCGCAGATCAAGAAATTCATGAATTACTATTTGCCTACCACCATCAAGCTCCTGAACGCCTATGACCGGATGAGCGCCCAGGGCATTGAAGGAGAGAACCTGGACAAAACCATGAAGAGCATTGACGCCATGCTGGACGACGCCATTGCGGCTTATAAGAAGATGCTGGACTCCCTCTTTGCCAACCAGGCCCTGGACATTGAGACCGATATCCAGGTGATGAATACCATGTTGGCCCGGGAGGGGCTCAGCGGCGGAAAGGACTTCGAAGTCAAGACCGAGGAGCAGACTGCCTCCGCAGGCGGCACCGCGGCTGCCTCCTCCGGCATCACCCTGCACCTGTAAGCGTCGTCCCTGTATTTCGTATAAAACAAATTTCGAATAGAAAGGAACATGCACCATGAGTGAAGAAAGCAAGATTCCCTTCCTGACCCTGGATCCCAACGCCGCCGCGGCCGCAGTGGAAGAGGCTCCCGCCCCTGAGGAGGAAAAGAAGGAAGAAGAACTGGCCCCCGCCGAAAAGCTGGAACTCAGCAGTCTTTCCGAGGCGGAGCAGGCCGCCGTACGGGATTTTTCCGAAAAGATCGACGTGCTGAATACCGAGCAGATCATGAATTACGGCAGCAGCGCCCAGAAGAATATCTCCGAATTCTCTGACGCGGCCCTCGCCACCGTTCGCACCAAGGACCTGGGCGAAGTGGGCAACATGCTGGGCGACCTGGTGGTAGAGCTGAAAGGCCTGAACTTCGATACCGAGGAGAAGAAGGGCTTCCTGGGCCTCTTCAAGAAGAGCCAGCAGAGCCTGGCCTCCCTGAAAGCCCAGTACGACAAGGCCGAGGTCAACGTGGACAAAATCGTGGAATCTCTGGAAAAGCATGAGGTCACCCTTCTCAAGGACATTACCATGATGGATAAGATGTATGAGAAGAACGAGGAGTACATGAAGGAGCTGACCATGTATATCCTGGCCGGCAAGCTGAAGATCGAGCATCTGCGCCAGGTGGAGTTGCCCGAGTACGTGAAGAAGGCCAATGAGTCCGGCCTGCCTGAGGACGCCCAGGCTGCCAACGACTTTGCCAACATGATCGGCCGCTTCGAGAAGAAGATCCATGACCTGGAGCTGACCCGCATGATCTCCGTGCAGATGGCGCCCCAGATCCGCATGGTGCAGAACAACGACAGCCTGATGGCTGAGAAGATCCGCACCTCCATCGTGAACACCATCCCCCTGTGGAAAAACCAGATGGTCATGGCTATGTCCCTGTACCACTCCGAGCAGGCCATGAAGGCCCAGCGGGAGGTCACCAACGTCACCAACGAGCTGCTGCAGAAGAACGCCCAGACCCTGCACCAGGGCAGCGTTGCCATTGCCAAGGAGTCCGAGCGGGGCATCGTGGATCTGGAGACCCTGCGCAAGACCAACGAGGAACTGATCGCCACCCTGAACGAGGTCCGCGATATCCAGGACCAGGGCCGCGTCCGCCGTGCTCAGGCCGAGGAGGAGCTGGGCCGTCTGGAAGGCGCCCTGAAGCAGAAGCTGCTGGAGATGAAGGGCTGAGCGCAGCCTGACGGGAGACAAGCATGAAGTTTTTTCAAAAACGCTGGGTGGCATGGACCCTCTGCCTGCTGGTGATCTTTGCCTCCACGCTGCTGAATACCCGCTGGAAGCTCGGCGCCAAGTGCATAGATATGTCCTGGTCCTTCTATAGTGAGAACGGGATTGCGCCCTCTCTCAACCAACTGGGGGAGGACGGGGTGAGCCTGGCAAAGATCGCGGAGGCAAACGGCATCGACGCCGGTGCGCTGCGTGTGGCGTCGGATGCTGTCCTGAACAAGCTGGGCAGCCATAGTCTGAGCGCCGATGCTCTCTACGCAAGCTACCGAACGCTGTGCAGCGAACTGGACAGCGTGGAGCAGAAGCTTCTGGGCACCGGTCTCAGCGCGGAGGACGCAGCTGCAGTCAGCGCGAGCCTGGAACGGATCCACACGGCAAAAGCGCAGATCGGCGCCAGTGACTACAATACCCAGGTCCAGCGCTTTCTCGACCGCTACAATAACGGCTTTACCCGTTTGCTTGCCAATCTTGCCGGCGTAAAGCTGCCGGTGGCATTCGCCTGATCCGCGAAAATCGGTTCACACAAATCAAAAACGCCGCTTCTTCGGAAGCGGCGTTTTTTGGCGCAGATATCGGCGGGAAAAGAAGCGATAGGATCAGACTTTCCGGCGGGAAGCCTTGCAGGCAAAAGAAAAGATCGGATGCGTCTGCATCCGGTCTTTTCTTGACTCTTGATCCGGGAAGGGATCGTTTACGCAGCAGGCTCAGCTTCGGTCTCGGCCTCGGCAGGCTCAGCCTCGGTCTCGGCAGTTTCGGTGACGGCGGCGGGCTCTTCAGCCGCGGCGGTCTCCTGGCCAACGCCGGAACGGGCCATCAGGTTCAGCACCAGGGTGAGCACCACGAAAGCCAGAGCAAACCACTTGGTCATTTTGGCCAGCTTGGCGTCCAGGCTCTTGGCCTTGCCCTTGGACATGAAAGTCTCGGCACCGCCGGAGATCGTGCCGGAAAGGCCGGCGCTCTTGCCGCTCTGAGCCAGCACGATGACGGTAACGGCGAGCCCCGCCAGAACCTGCAGAATCGTAAAGAAGATAGACATGTATTTCAATCCTTTCGACGATATATACTACTTGAGTCAGCCATAGTAATATAACACAAGCTTTCCTCCAATTCAAGACTTATTTTTCATTTGTAGATGCATTTTTACAAAAAGAAATTCAAAAGAGCGGAGCATCGGTCCGGAAAGAAGGACACCTTCGCGGGAGAAGCCGCAAAACCTGCTTTTTTTGACAAATCAGGAAGATTGCCTTTGCATTTGGATAGAAACGATGATATACTATGGATGGAATAGAAACGGAGGGATGAGATCATGTCTACTTCTACGAAAGAATCACTGGCTGCTGCGCTCAAACAAATGATGAACGTGAAACCCATCGGCAAGATCACGGTGAAAGATCTGGTGGAGATCTGCGGGGTGAACCGGCAGACCTTCTATTACCACTTTGACGACGTCTATGACCTGCTGGAGTGGGTCTTTGAGGAGGACGCCAACCGCTTCCTGCCCCAGAAGGTGGTGTATGAGCACTGGCGGGAGGACATCATGATCTACCTGGACTATCTCCAGGAGAACAGCACCTTTGCCCTTAACGTCTATAACTCCAACAGCAGGCTCTATATGCTCCGCTATCTGGAGGAGAAGATGGAGGGCTGCATCCGCAGCTTTGCCGAGATCGTCTCAGAGGGGCAGAATATCGACCGGCAGGATTTTGAATTCGTGGTCAAATTCTATTCCAAGTGCGCCATCGGCCTCATTTCCCAGTGGATGGATCTGGGCATGCAGCTGCCCAAGGAGATCACCGTGGAGCGCATCCTGAAGGTCATGGACGGCAGTGTGGAGCGCTACCTGTCCCACTTCGAGATCAAGAAGTAAGCAGCATTGCACATGCAACATAGTAAACCGGAAATGCAATTGTATTTCCGGTTTTTTTTCAAAAGAGGTCTTGCAAAAGCTGAACTGATATGATAAAACTAAATTGAACAAAACCAAAAGAAACGAGGATTGAATCATGGCAGATACCTATGATGTGATCGTGATCGGCGGCGGCGCCGCGGCGACTTCCGCGGCGCTGACGCTGCTCAACCGCGGCAAGACCGTGGGCGTTGTGTGCAACAAGGCGGAGACCAGCAGTCTCTATAAGGCGGAAAAGGTCACCAACTACCCCGGCCTCCCCCCCATGACCGGGGCTGAAATGACCCAGCTCTTCCGCCGTCAGCTGGAGGAGAGCAAGGCGGACATCATTACGGGCCGGGCACTCTCCGTGATGCCCATGGGCAGCACCTTTGGCGTGGCGGTGGGCAGCGACTTTTATATGTGTTCGGCGCTCATCATTGCCGCCGGCATCACCAGAGAGAAGCTCTACCCCGGGGAAGGGGAGTTCCTGGGCCGGGGCGTCAGCTACTGCGCCACCTGTGACGGGATGCTCTATCGGGGCAAGACCGTGGCCGTGGTGGGCGGCGGAGAGGAAGCCCGGCACGACGGGGACTTCCTGGAGAGCATCGGCTGCCAGGTCCTGCGCTTTGAGCAGAACGGCAAGTACGAGATCCGCGGCGGCATGAAGGCCGATACCCTGGTCTTTGCCGGTGAGGAGCACAGGGTGGACGGCATCTTCATCATCAAGGACACCGTCTCCGTGACCCGACTGGTGCCCGGTCTGGTGTATGAAAACGGCGCCATCGTGGTGGACCGGAAGATGGCCACCAGCGTCCCCGGCGTCTTCGCGGCGGGGGACTGCACCGGCAAGCCCTTCCAGCTGGCCAAGGCCGCGGGGGAAGGCAACGTGGCCGCCCTCTCCGCGGTGGACTACCTGGCGTCTCTCTGAACACTATTTGTGAAAAAGGCTGGATCTTCCACGAGGGGGATCCAGCCTTTTTGCATCATCAGCCGTAGCGTTCAGCCATATAGATGCTGGCGCGGCTTTGCAGAAGGTCAATAGCCTCGTCCAGACTTTTCTCCCCATGGAGATAGGCCAGGCCGCAGTCCATGACGATCTCCCGCAGCGCGGCGTCCGCAATGTTTTCCGCAAAGCCCGTGTGTTCCAGCAGATCCAGCAGCAGGGCAATGTCCTCATCCGCTGCGCCGTCCTCCCGGGCCAGGGTTTCGGCGGCCTCCCGATTTACGGGAAAGCGCAGGTGCAGCTGCTCCTGGAGCATCAGACGGCTGCGCAGAAAGGCCCAGGCGCCCTCCGGGTTGCTCGCGGCTGCGGGAATGGCCATGGACCAGCCCGCCATGGTATAGTAGCTGCCCAGATCGTCCCCGGTGGGGAAGCCCACGAACACAAAGGGCTCGTGATACACATTATCCCGCATCATGTGGACCCGGGACGGAGTCTGCATCCACTCCACCCAAAGTACCACGTCCTCGGGATAGAGGACCGTACTGTCGAAGCTTCCTTCCGGCTGCTCATCGCACATTTTGGAGCACCAGGCCAATAACTCGCGGAAGCTGGGATCGTCAAAGCTGCAGGAGCCGTCTTCACGGTTGACATAACGACTGATCCCCACCGTGGAAACATAGCGCAGCAGGTTTACTTTGTCCATGAAGCCCTGGAAAATGGCCTGGTATTGGTCGCTTTCCGACAGGATCCTGTCGTAGTCCGCCGTGGTGAGACCCTTTCCGTCCCCCACATCGGAAACGCGGGCGGACAGCGTGCAGACGTTCACCTCGGTCCAGAGCTCATGAAGCTCTCCCTTGATGCTCAAATCCTGCAGCAGCAAGGGCAGAAAGCTCTCCCTGCTCAGCTCCTGATCCTTGTCCAGAAGGGGATACAGGTCCAGAAAAGCAGTGGAAGCGGTGTTGATCCCCTGATTGAAGATCACGAGATCCGGGGCATCGGATGTGGTGAGCAAGGTGAAGAGCTTGTCCAGCTCGTCCTCGCCGTATTCCGTAACTTCAAACGTATATAAGCCGCTCTCATTTTCGAAGCCCTGCAGGGCAGATCGCACTGTGGAGGCAAGGCCCAGGAAGTCGTCCACACAGTAGATCGCCACCTTCACGGTTTCTCGCTCGCGAACCGCCTGCTGCACTTCCCACGCGCCGGTCAGAACGCCGCTGCGGTCCTGGCGGCAGAGATAGGCGTGATCGGACAGGCGCAGGACTTGGCTGCAGCCTTCATTGCGGTAGTTCCAGCGCAGGAGTTCCTGTTCCGATCCGCTTTCAGGATCCAGAGCGAATATGGTTCCCAGAAATTCTCGCAGGTACTCATTCTCCAGACCTTGCCCGTCGCCGGAGTTGAGCGTGTCCGCGTTCCCGGAGCTGAGTTCCCCGGTTTCGCCGGTGCGAAGATCGCAGCAGAGATAGAGACCCTGACCTGTGGGCTGGAAGCGGGTGAGATAGAGGGTTTCACCGCAGCGCTGCGCTCCTACCGTGTAGGACTCCGCATCCAGCAGCTCCCGATGGAGGATCTGCCCGGCACTGTTCAGCAGAGCAAGTCCCCCGTCGCCATAAAGCAGGATGTGTTCCTCGTCCAGAGCGGCCAGGCCCCGGAGATCCAGGATCTCAAAAGAGATTAGAGGGAGGGAGCTTAGCAGCTCACCCTCCTGGGAATAGCGCAGCACTCGGTAGCTGTTCTGCCGGGCTTCGTTGAACTGCAGTTCTCCGTTATGCAGATAGGTGGCGGGGCGCTCTCCGGTAAGGACGTAGAAGCAGCTGTCAGCCCCGGGAGCCAGGTCATAGAGAAAGTCCTCCTCCGGGGCGGAGGGCTCGTCCAGGGGGATCTCCTGCGGATCGGAAAGCACGGGAGAGCCGTCCTCCGCAATGCGATAGCGGCAGAGAGCCAGGCTGTGACGGCCGCCGTCGGAGAAGGTGCCGCCGTCACTGAGGGAAATGAGCAGGGAATCGCCGATCCGGGCCAAGTCCCGAACGGTGATCCCCGCAGGGAAGGGGCGATATTCCTTGCTTTTTGTTACCCATTCCGTCTCTGCGCCGGAAGAGAGCGGGAGAGTGGATGTACCTGGCTGCGCAGGTTTCCCGGTGGCCTGCTCACCGCTGCCGCAGGCGCAGAGGCCCAGGAGGAGCAGCGTTGACAGCAGAAATGCCAAGATACGTTTCATGATAAAACCTCCTTGTATCTACGGTCGTTACATCTATCAAGTCGCGGTTTTGCGGGAGATGTTACAGCTTATCGGGAAACTTTGGGATTCTTAAGAAAATTGGCCGGATGAAATAGACTGGACAAGGGTTTTTTTGCGCGGATCGGTTGACAAAGGTCTGGGCACATTGTATAATCTCGGCAGTTCATATTTGTGCGCTGTGACGGATAGGAGTACGGTGTGGGCCGGATCGCAGAGAGGGGACGGATGGTGCAAGTCCCTGTGACGGCAGCCGGAAGGTCGATCCTGAGCGCCCGGGGGGAAGGGCAACTGCGTAGTCCCGGCGTTTGGTCCGCGTTAAGGGCCGGATGAGCGCTGCCTCTGCTTTGACGAGCATAAGAGATCCTTTGACTCGCTCTGATCGCTCAGAATGACAGGAGGCAACGGAATTCAGGTGGTACCGCGGTTACTGATCGCCCTGAGACGAAAGTCTCGGGGCGTTTTTTGATGGGAGATCAGCCTTGTTTACTCTGAGCCTGAACTATCAGATCAACGATTTTCTCAATTACTTCAGCAGCTTTCGCAGACGGACGGAGCCGGTGGTTTACACGGTCTATTTTGCGGCCCGGATCGCGTTTCCCCTGTATCTGATCCTCTATGGCATCCTGCAGCGGCTTGCCCCGACCTACCGGAATGCCTACGGTTTTCTCTTCTGGCTGCTTGCGGTCCTGGCGGGGGTGCCGCCGCTGGTGGACTTCGGCCTTGCTGTTATTATGCGCCGAAGAAGCGGCAGGCATTTTGAAAACGGGACCGTGGCCTTTGAGGAGAACGGGATCTCGCTTTCCTCCGGGGAGGAGACGGAGCGTTACGGCTACGGGGAGATCAGCGAGGTGCTGCACAGCAGCGGCAACATGGCCTATTATCTGTTCCTGGAGCATGAGGACAGGGAACTGGGGAACCAGCGCTTTTCCTTCATTTTCCCCGAACGCTGCTTTTCCCGGGGAGAACCCACGGTCTTCGGGTCCTTTATGACGGAAAAGACCGGGCTTGCGGTAACGGAAATCGAGTGAGGTGAGAGGAATGCCTTTTCGCGCGGAACTGAACTACACAAGACAGGACATGAAGCAGTTTGATAAAGTGCATCAGAAGCTTCGCTACGGACTCTGGTACGCGCTGAGCAATCTGCTGCTGATCCTGGGCTGTCTCGCTGTTCTGACCAGCGGGATCCTGGCCTTCGCGCTGGGAGCCTGGAGCCGGGAGGTCGGCTTCTACTGGCTGCTGGTTGCGTTTTTGCTGGTGCTTCTGATCGTTATGAGGGCAGTTCGGCAAAACGCTTCCCTCAAATCCGTGAATGCCCAGGGAACGATCATACTGACGACGGACGAGAGCGGGATCCATGCGCAGGCGGCGACCCTCTCCTCGGACTTCGGCTACGACGCCTACTGCGACCTGGTCCACTGCCGGGATACCTATTATCTCTATATCGACAAGCGGAAAGCGCAGATCGTTCCGGAGCGCTGCTTCACCCAGGGCGACCCCGCCGCCTTCGGCTCCTTTATGAGCGGGAAAACGGGACTGACCGTAAAAGAAATCAACTGAGTATAAATGGAGGCAAACATGAAAGAACTTCCGAAAGTGTATGAACCCCAGAAGGTGGAAAAGAAGATCTACGACTTCTGGATGCAGGGCGGCTGGTTCAAGGGCGTCATCGATCCGGAGAAGAAGCCCTTCTCCATCGTGATGCCGCCCCCCAACGTGACGGGGCAGCTGCACATGGGCCACGCCATGGACTCCACCCTGCAGGACATCCTGACCCGCTATAAGCGGATGCAGGGCTACGCCGCCCTGTGGCTTCCCGGCGTGGACCACGCGGGCATTGCCACCCAAATCAAGGTGGAAGAGGTGCTGCGCAAGGAAGAGGGCCTGACCCGCTACGATTTGGGAAGAGAGAAGTTCCTGGACCGGGTCTGGAAATGGAAGCAGCAGTACGGCGACCGCATCGTGGAGCAGCAGAAGAGCATGGGCGTAAGCTGCGACTGGGAGCGCAGCCGCTTTACCATGGACGAGACCTGCGCCAAGGCCGTTCGCGAGACCTTCTGTGACCTGTATGAAAAAGGCCTCATCTACAAGGGCAGCCGCATCA
>ODAI013374372.1_pt1 | contig 26998 bp, 20 predicted proteins | sample 1539321 | NCBI WGS metagenome assembly ODAI01 (sample SAMN02144231, study PRJEB22623) | gut metagenome | biome: sheep rumen | host: Ovis aries | place: New Zealand
CTTTGGCATCCTTGGTCGCTTTGGCATCCTTGGCCGCTTTGGCGCTCTTGGTCGCTTTGGCATCCTTGGCCGCTTTGGCGCTCTTGGTCGCTTTGGCATCCTTGGCCGCTTTGGCATCCTTGGTCGCTTTGGCATCCTTGGTCGCTTTGGCGTTCTTGGTCGCTTTGGCGTTCTTGGCCGTCTTGGTCGTTTTGGCGTTCTTGGCGGTTTTTGCCCCCTTTTCAGCATCAGAGGCCTTGCCGGAATTTTCGCTGGGGGCGCCTGCGCTCTCAGCGGCGCCAGGAGCATCGGGCTCGCAGGGCGCATCGGGAGATGCCTTGGCCTTTCTGGCCCGCTTCTTGGCCGGCTTGGCATCCTTGTCAGCCGCTTCTCCCTCCGAGGCTTCCCCTAAGGCTTGCTCCGGAGCCTCTCCTGAAGCTTCCTCCGAGGCTTTTCTGGTCTGGGCTTTTCTGGCCGAGGTCGCCTTGGCCGGCGTCGATGCCTTGGTGGAGCCATCGGCCGCCTCCTCTCCGTCGTCTTCGTCCTCGTCCTCGAAATCCTCGCTGTCGAAGTCTTCGTCTTCGTCATTCCCGGACTTGTCGTCGCGCCAGCTCCTACGCTCCATCACCTCAAGCAGGCTGGAAAAGCCGCGGGCGTGGGCCTCCTCGTTGACCATGGCTAGGTACTGGAGAAAGCCGATGCGGCCGAATCGGCGCACGATGAACTCGATGAAGTAGGCCAGCTTGACCACGGCGTTGCCGGGCGTAGCCTTGCCGAGGCGGTACTGGGTGCCGGCCTGGGGCGTGGTGCCGAGGAGGATGAGGACCTTGTTCTTGCCGCGGGCGATGGTGGCGAAGAGCTGCTGGCGCCAGTCGCCCTTGGCCAGCGGCTCGACCACGAAGAATTCGCGCAGAATGTAGACGTAGAGCCAGTCGATGAAGGCCAGCAGATCCGGCATCTCGGGCATGACAGGCGGGATGTTCCAGGCGCTCACGCAGCGCGCGCACAGGGGCAGGGTGGGGGCCCTGCACACGTGGGTGGTGTGGGTTTTGCCGTTCATCAGCCAGTTCCAGTCCGCGCCCCGCCATGTGGTGGTGCCGCGCATGGCCTTGATCTCGGAGACGGTCTGGATGGAGGCGACCATTTGCTCTAAGGTATCGTCGAAGCTGCCGTCGTTGCCAGCCAAAAGCGAGGGATCCAGCGGGGCCGTCGAGGGATCGCAGGTGTTGTGGAAAGAGGACTTGGCGATGGTGCCCACGCCGAAGAGAAGCCAGTCGAGGCTGTAGTCCATATGCCAGGAGAGCCACCAGAGCGTGTCCCGGGAAAAGTCCCTCTCCGCAGCTTCGGTCACGAGCCTGGCGAGGCACTCGCCGAAGGACAGGCGATGGCCGTCCACGACGTGGGGCTCGCTGCGCTTGCCGCGGCCTACCTTGACGTCCAGGTCGCTGATGTCGCCGTTGAGCCAGCGCTGGGCCATGCGGTCGGCCGGGGTCTCGCTCGGCCCCTCGAATTCGTACTCGCGGCGCCTGCCGTAGTCGGCAATGTCGGTGACAAGTCGCTCGAAGCGCTCGCCGAAGATCTCGTCGAGGATGAATTCCGTTTCCGACGCATCGCGCATCAGATCGGGAAGACGCTTCTGCTTGCCTTCGAGAAAGAGGCTTTCCGCAGAGAAAACGGTGCCCTTCCTCTGCAGGCACTGCGCCAAGAGCTTGCGCAAGGTAAGCGATTTATGCTGGTTCAGCGTTTTTTGCTGGGACATGAAAAGGAGCTCCTTGTCAACGGGACGCGGGTTATCCAGCCGTGTCGTTTTCAGGAGCTTTATCGTGAAACGCGAAAACTGGCAAATAGTTTTTGAGAGAGTCCAGAAAAAACGGAGACAATGCAGTGCATCGTTTGCCCTTGCGGATGGAATGGTGCAGCAGGTCCGGTGCGTCCTGTTCCTGGGCTATCAGCATGGCAGGCCAGCCGGGCTTGGCGCGGGAGAGCCGGCCTTGGCGCAGGCCTGGCGGCTGATGCTGGTCTAGGCAGCCTGGACCTGCTGGCCTCTGGCGCCGCCGCTGGCCTTGTCGCCCTGCTGGCGATCCTGCTGGCTGTCGTGGAGGAGCTCCGCTTCCAGGGGCAGGGCAAGCAGGGCCGCCAGGGCGCGCTCGTTGGCGCCTATGGCTTGCTGGGCAGGCACGGCCCTGAAGAGGGCGAAGGCACGGCCGGCTGCGGGAAGGGCGCCCGGCAGCGGGCCTGGGCGGACAGGCGCAGGGGCTCGGCCCTGGGCCAGGGCCCGGCAGGCTCTGGCAAGGGCGCCTATCTTCCCCTCCCGCAGCTGGAGCAGGGACGGATCCGGCGCCTGGAGCCTTAAGTGGTAGCTGAGGCGCAGCTCCTGGTCCATGCCGAGGGGCGGACAGGCGTAGAAGGTGCGGCCCCGTATCATTTCCCCTTTGAAGAAGGCGGTCATCTGACCTTCGACCTGCTTCTGCAGGTCTCGGAAGTCCACGCGGGAGCGCAGGCAGGCCTTGGCGCCGAGCGTGTCGGCGTAGGCCGTGCTTCCCGGCGATCCCTTCCATTCCGAGGCCTCGAGGGTGAAGCCGCTGCCGGCGAGGGAGCGGATGAGGGCGAAGGTCTGGCTGGGGTCCTCGAGGCACATGAAGATCTTGAGCTTGCAGTTGGCGACGATCTGCTCCGCGGCCTCGGGGGAGGCGCGCTTGATGCCGGCAAAGTCCTGGGAGGCGACCACGCAGGCTATGCCAAGTCCGCGGCCCTGGGTGAGCAGGATCTCGAAGCCCGGCGTCTCGATGGCCGCGTACTCGTCGACGATCACGCCGAAGGGCGTGCGCGCGTCCGTGGGCAGAGCGCCGAGCACGTCGGCAAGGCGTCCCTGCACCACGTCGCCGAGGCCCACGGCGCAGGCGTTGCGCACCGAGGAGAGGCAGATCTGGCCAAGGCTCTTGAGCTCTTTGGGATCCTTGTCCATGCTGGGAATGAGGGTGACGTAGACGCGCCGGCTGGTGATGACGTCCACGGCGTCCACCTCGCCGTGGGAGGTCATGAAGATGCGGCCGTAGTTGTCCACGAGCAGGGACAGAGCCCTGCCGAAGTAGGCACGGGCGTAGCTGTACTGCTCGGCGAAGCTGCGGGGCTGGCGGTCCAGGGGCAGGCCCTTTTCCCAGCCCACGGTGGCCAGGGCCGCCCGGAGGGAGAGTATGGTCTTCTCGGAGAGATCCTCGCGCAGGGCAAGCTTGGTTATCTCGGGTATGCTCAAAAGATAGCGCCGCACGACGCCGATGGAGAGGGGGGTCTCTCCGCGGTCGCGCATCTCCACGAGCACGGCCATGAGGCCGGAGATGAGGGTCTGGGCGTTGGAGGAGAAGATCGCGTTCCCGCCCTTGTCGTCGCCGGCGGGCATGAGGGAGAAGAGGATCTGGGTGAGCTGGTTGGCCGTGCCCACGGCAAAGGGGTTCTGGGTGTTGGACTGGCGCAGGGGGGTGCGCATGTGGCCGAAGATGCGCATGGAGGCCTGGGCTTTCTTGTCGGCCATGTAGGAAAGCAGGAGGAAGTCGTCGTCGCGGCCAACGAGCCGGCACATGGTGTAGATCTGGGCGCCGAGCTTGGGGGCTGCCTTGGGGTCCACGTAGAGCAGCCCTGAGCCGGCCGCCAGGAAGTTGAAGGCCAGCGACACCAGGGTTTCGGTCTTGCCGGCGCCGGTGGTGCCGAGCACGAGCAGGTGGGTGAGCATGTCCTCCCGGGATATCCAGAGCTCGCGGCCGGTGCCGAGCTCGTTGCCCACGTAGAAGGTGCCGCGGGCCTTGTGGAAGCCTCCCTGGGGGAGGACGTCGCCGAAGTCCAGGCCGGGCCAGGACTGGGGCACGCGCATGGGCAGGCAGTCGAAGCGCGAGGCGAAGCGGCGCCTGAGGGAGAGGCCGAGCAGAAGCGGGAGCAGGAGGGGGCTGGCCGCCGGGCAGAGGAGCATGCATCCCGTACCGACGAGCATGGCCGCAAGAAAGCCCGGCCGCTCCAGCAAGGCGTCGTGCAGGCGCGTCCAGAGGGGGCGGACGTCGCGGACGAGCTCTTCCTTGGCGTGTTCTTCGCGGGGGTCGAGGCCGTAGCGGCCTTGGCGGGGAGGTCTTGGCATGGCAGGTCTCCAGCAGGGGGCGCAAGGCCGGAGGCGGGGACTGGCGCAAAGGCCGGCGGCAGATCCCGGCTGCGAGGTCCGGCGGCAGGTTCCGTCTGCGGGGTTGGGGGGCAGGATGTGGTGCAGGTTTTGGTGCAGAATGTGGTGCAGGATGCGGTGCAGGATGCGGTGCAAGGCCCGGAAGCCTGGTCCGGAAGCCTGGTCCGGAAGCTTGGCCCGAAGCGTGGCTGCGGCGCAGGGGCCAGCAGTCCCCGTGGCAGCGTAAATCAGGGCCGGCCTGGCCCCGTCATTCCGTCTGGAGGCGCTGGCGCAGCTTGGGGGAGAGCCGCTCCGGGGCAATCCAGCCCTCGTCGAAGAGGGCAGCCTCCAGCGCGTCGCAGGCCTCCTCGACATGGGGCTCGCCGAGGCCGCCAAAGGCCGGATCCGACCTGCCGAGCAGGGCTTCGGCCTGGTAGTGGGCCCAGGCGCCGGCGATCTCGGGCCAGACGGAGCGCCGGCCGAGATTGTTGCAGAGATAGTAGAGCCTGCGGTCCACGGGCCTGAGCCAGATGAATTCCGAAGTGGGCAGTACGCCCTTGCGCCGGGCGCATTCGTAGAGGCTGAGCAGGGCGAGGTTTGCCCAGCTGCGGTGGGGCGCCAGGGCCTCGGCGCAGGGCCCCTCGCAGACCAGCTGCCGGGCAAGGGCTGCCAGTTCGCCCGGCAGGCGGCAGTTGAGCAGATAGGGATGGCCTGGCCTGGGCGGCAGGACAAAGGGAAAGCGCCGGCTGAATCGGGCCCGGCTCGGCGCCTGCGGGGCCCGGAAGGAGAGGCTCAGCTCGTCGAGCAGGACCTGTGCCTCCCGCTTCCTGTCCGTGGCAAAGAGCATCCAGGCGAGGGAGAGCTTCTTCAGGTGGGGCGGGAGGGCGTCCCAGCCGTCCCAGGGCGCGCCCAGCTGGCCGGCCAGCCAGGCCGTCGCCCTTTGTCTGTCGAAGCTGGCCTGGGAGCCCGGGCGCAGCCAGACCGAGGCGGGGTTGGCAAGCCGGCCCTCCTCCAGCAGCTCCGAGGCCGGGATGGGACTGCCGTCTGGGCCCTTCAGCAGGCCAAAGGCCGCGGCGCACTGGATGGGCTGGCGGCCCGCCATCCAGGGCCCGCTGTCCAGCGGCTCGGCAAGGATGCCGCCGGGCCAGTTCACGGCAGGCGCCACGCAGGCGTTGAAGGGGGCGCTGGCCTGCAGGAGTTCCTGCATGCCAAGGCTGCGTCGGAAGACGTCGGCCGGGGAGATGCGCCAGGACCAGACAAGGGCAGCCAGCGCCAGAGGACAGGCAAGCAGCAGGGCGTGCCAGAAGCAGGCGCTGTTGGCGAGCTCGATGCAGAAGCCAAGGCTGAGGGCCGCCGGATCAAGGGCTTCGATGCGCCGGGCAGCCTCGGCATGGCGCTCCGAGAACAGGCCCGCCTGCCGGCAGGCCGTTTCGGCAAGCCAGAGCAGCAGGGCCTTGGCCTCGGGGCCGAACCTGCGCAGGGCAAGGGCGAGGGCTGCAGCGCAGGCAAGGAAGGCGACAAAGCCGGACGAAGCGGGTACTTCTTTCCTGGAAGGGTCTGCTGGCATGTCGCCTCCTGCGCCAGCGGCGCGGAACAGGGGAAACGGGGAAGGAGGGTGGAGGAAGGAAGAAGGGCGGGGACGGATCGTCGCAACTAGTTGCGACAAATGATAATTTTTTCCAAGCAGCGGGGCAGGCTGGCCAGGTCTGCAGGCTGAAGCCGGCTTGCGGCCGCTGCAAGGCAGATCGGGGGGCATGCGGCAAGCCTCTGGCAAGCTTCTGGCTGGCCTCTCGCGCTGCCTTGAGCGTGGCCGTGCGGAAAGCCGGGGCGGACGGGCGCTTCTTCTCCAGCCGCGAAGTTCTGGCCTGGCGAGGTTCTGGTCTGGCGAGAGTCTGGCCTCGCGAGGTTCTGTCTGGCTGCGGGCGGCGGTGCTTCTTGTCCTGTCCGGATTCTGTCCGGATTCTGTCCGGATTCTGTCTGGACGTGTCGTTGCCTTGGGGTGTCGTTGTCTGGACTTGTCTGGGGCTGTCCTGCCGTGCGCCAGGGCCGCAGGAGGGGCCGCAGGAGGGCCGCAGGGCTGTCAGACAGGGCGCCGAGGACAGCGATCCAGGGCGCCCTGCAGAGAGGTGCCTGCAGGGCCGGCATGGCCCTGCGTCATGAAAGGCTAGCGATGAGGGCCGTGGCCGTGATGGTGGCTAGGTCCGGAATGAGGGCGCGGAGCCGCATGGCGTGGCGGAGCCGCATGGCGCGGCGGCGGCGCGGCATGGCGCGGCGGAGCGACATGGGGAGGCGGAGCCGCATGGTGATGCGGCGGTGGCAGCGGCTCGCCGTGGTGATGCGGTGGCGGCGGCGCGCACGCTGCCAGGGAAAGGGCCATGCCGATGGCAGCAAGAAGCAGCAGCTGTCTAATCATGGTTAGCCTCCTTGGCTAGTGGGGTGTGTTGATATTTACGCTCAAAGCGGAAGATTGTTCAAGAGGCGAAGAGGCGCGCTGCAAACGGTGGCGCCTGCCCCGGCCTCAGCTCTGCCAGCCTGCTTCCGCCTCCCGCCGCAGGCGCTCCAGATGGCGCCGGACCTGGGCGATGTAGCGGTCCCGGCGCCAGGGCGTGCGGGAATGATAGTGGCCCACGCCCTTCCACAGGGAGCCTGCCTGCCGCGCCTGCATGGCGAGGAGAAAGCAGCCCATGAAGACGTTGTTCCTGGGATTGAGGAGCAGGCGCGGGGGGATGCGGTAGCGGCGCATCCAGAGCACGTTGATCTGCATGAGCCCTACGTCGAAGCTGCGTCCCTGCTCCCAGAGGCGGTCGACCAGGGCGCAGGCCTCGGCAAGGCTCTGCGGGCGCATGTCTCTGCCCTCGACGTTGATCATGAGCGGGTGGCCGTCCGACTCCTGGCGGGCGATGGCAAGGGCCACGTCCTTCGGGAGGCCGAAGCGCCGGCAGGGGGCGTCGAAGAGGCCGTGGTAGGCCTGCTCGCGCTGGGCGACGCCGGCAAGGACGGGCTCTGGCCAAGGCAGGAGCAGGCCAAGGCCTGCCAGCAGAACCAGCAGGAGCGCCAGCGCTCGCCGGACTGGCCGGGCTGGCCGGGCCGGCAGGCAGCGGGCTTTCGGGCGGGCCAGCAGGGGCTGCGCGCTGCGGGCAGACGGGGCCTTCGGGGGGGCTGGATGCGCGGGCGCAGGCCCTTGCAGGCAGACAGGGGCAGGCTTGGACGCCAGGGAAGGAAGCGGGCCTGGCCGGCACGGCGGAGACGGCTGCCGGGGCGTGTGGATCCGCAGGGAGAGGGAGGCATGGGGCATGGGCGTTTTCCTCGCTGGCATGGGGCAAAGGGGGCGGAAGGGAGTTCGGCTAGAGGCAGGCCTGCACGGCCACCCACTGGAAGCTCTGATCCACGGGGCCCTGGAAGGCGGCCCAGAAGACCAGGGTCATGCCGAGGTTGAGGGTGGCTTCCTGGCTTCGGCTTTCGTAGGCCGCAGGGGTGTAGAACACCGCAGGGGTCCGGCCGGCAGGGCAGTGCGCCGGCTCGCCCGGCGGCGTCTCGCCGGCCGCGAAGGCGACGATGCCGGCCAGCGAAGGGCGGTCTTCCCTGGCGAGCAGGGGCAGGAAGCGGCGCTGGCGGCAGATGTGGAGCAGCTCCTCGCCGCGCACGAGCACGCCCTCGAGGGCGCCGTCCCGGCAGGCCTGCTCGACGGCGTCCAGACCGGCCTCGGCAAGGGCCTGCAGGCGTCTGGCAGATCGCTCCTGGGCTGTCGCGGCCAGCGCGGGCTGGCCGCCGGACACCGCGTCCTCCTGTCCGCCGGCTGCGCCTGACGTTGTGCCGGATGCTGCGCCTGATGTTGCGCCTGACGCCGTGCCGGCACCGGGCTTGGCAAGACCGAGGCTGGCGAGCGCCTGCAGGGCGTGGCCCTGCATGTCGAGGGACTGGTTCATGGCAGGGACGGCTGCCTGCCGGCCGCCGGCTTCGCTCTGGCCGTGCTGGTCTTGCGCTGCGCCCGGGGCGGCAGGGGGACTCCATGTCCGGCGCACCCAGCCGTCGGCTCCTGTCGCCTTTCGGCGGGCAGCCAGGGACGGCGCTCCTGTCGCTGCGGGGACAAGGCAGGCTGTGCCGAAGGCGCCTGGAGCGGGAGAAGGCCAGGCCTGTCCCAGCCCTCCCCCTGCCGCAGAAGGCCAGACAAGACGCCCCTCGGCGTCGGCGTGCCAGCCGCGGGGCAGGGCCAGGGCCGCCCTGGCAGCCAGCAGGGGGTCAGCGCCCTCCAGCCAGACGAAGAGGCGCAGGAAGCGCGGGGACGGGGCGTCGCTGGCGCTGCCGTCGCCGCCGCCGGCGGCCGTCATGGCGCCTGCGCCGGCAAGGGCGACGTGCAGGCTTCGGCCCTCGGGCGGCGGGGCAATGCCGAGCCTGGCGGGATCGAGGGCAAGCAGGGCGCCTCCCGGGGCGGCCGGAGAGGCTTCCTGACCGCCTCCCTGGCCGGCGCTGGCAGTCGCTTCCAGCTCGCCGGCATGGGCCGACGTCCAGGCGAGGGCCTGCCTGGCAGCCTCCTGGAGCATGGCAGCCTCCTGGAGGGCCTGGGTGCGGGCGCGCAGGTCGTGGGCGCAGAGGGCGAGGGCGGCAGTGCAGGCTAAGCCTGCCAGCAGGGCGAGCAGGGTTTCTAGCAGATTCATGGTCTTGCTCCTTCAGCACGGGGACTGGCTGCGGCTGGGGAAGAGGCGGGCTGGCAGGGAAGGGCCGGAGAAGCGTCGCCGATCATGCTGCCGGCTATGCCGACGGTCGCCCTGCTGGCCATGCTGGCAGAAAGCCCGGCAATCAGGCCCTCGGCTGGGGAAGGGGCGCCTGCAGAGTCCGGCAGGTCTGTCCTGCCGCAGGCTGCCTGGCTCTGGCCGGCCTGGCTTTCGGGAGTGCAGGAGACCAGGGCGAGGACGCTGGCATCGGGGTCTTCCTCCCACACGGCATCGCGGACAAGGCAGTTCTGGCAGAGCACGCCGCGCCAGGAGGACAGGGGGCCCCAGTTGCCGAGGCTTCTGGCAGAGCTGGTGCGCCGGCGCTCAAGGCGCACCCGCCAGGCCTCGCCGGCGTCTTCGGCCTGGACCCTGACGCCTTCGATGCGCGCCTCCTCGCTTGCCGGCTGGGCGCTGAGGACAAGGCCGCCAGCCGAGGCGTCCGCGCTCGCCTCAAGGCGCGTCAGCACGTGGGTGCCGGGCGCAGAGCCCGTGGAGCCTCCCGAGGCCGCAGGGAGCAGGTCCAGGCGGGGCCGGCTTCCCCGGGGGCACCAGGGCTTGGGGACAAGCCCGCCCTGGAGCACGGTGCGGGCCTCGCGCGGCTGGAAGAGCGCCGGGCTTGCCGCCAGGGTGCGGGGCTTCGAGGCCAGGCAGGCCAGCAGGCTGCCTGGCGGAGGCGTGCCGGCGGAGACACCCTCCCCGTGCTGTCCGTCTTGGCCGTCTTGCCCCTCTTGACCGGCCTGGCCTGCCTGGTCCGCGGCAGGCGTCCAGGCAAAGGCCAGCCTGCCGTCCAGCGAGGCAAGGGAGCCAGTGGCATCGGCAGGCGCCTGCCGGCAGGCCTCGGCAAAGGCCTTGGCGCCGTCGACGAGGCTGCCCGCCTGGAGGAGCCGTCCCTGCTGCAGGGGCAGGAGCTGGAGGCTGGCTGCGCCGGCAGCGGCATGGCCCTGCAGGGAGAGCGGGGCCGTCATGGCGGAGCGGTCCTCGAGCCCCGGCGTGCGGGCGCGCCGGAGGTAGTCGGCGTCGCTGCCGGCAAGAGAGCCCTGCAGCACGGCGAAGACCGAGCCTGGACCGGGATCGGGCAGGCCGAAGTCCGCCAGGGCCTGCGCCCCCTGTCCCTGCCCGGGGAGCCCCGCCGGGGGCAGGGCGCAGCCGCCTGCCAGCGCCTGCGCGAAAGGCAGGGCAAAGGCCCGGTAGAGGCGCCGCTGGACATCTGCGTCGCGCTCGGCGCCGGAGGCGCCTGCCGGCTGGCGGGGAAGGCCCCTGGCCAGGGCAATGCCGTAGGTCCGGCCCTCCTTGACGCAGGCGTAGGCCTCGAGCGTCTGGCCGTAGCTGTTGACGGAGGGAAGCGCAAAGGGAAGCTCTCCCTGCCGGCGCAGATCCTGGGCGTCGAGGCGCCGGCAGGGCTGCTGGCCTGCTGCCAGAACCTCCCGCTCCGCCTCGGCCGATCGCAGGGCGCCTGCGCCAAGCTGGGCCAGCTGCCAGGCGCAGCGCCTGGCTTCGTGGCGGCCTGCCTCGTCGTGCCGCTGGGCTGCGGCAAGCCCGCAGGCAAGGGCCAGCGCCAGGCTGGCCAGGGCTGCATCGAAAAGCTGCATCTTGTCTCTCCTCCTTGCCGGCTGCGGGGGCCGGATACGCCGCCAGGCACGGGCATGCGCCGGCGGGCTGACCCTCCTGTCCCTTGCCAGGCTGCTTGCGTGCCTTGCGCCGAAACGGGGCCGAATCTGGGCCGAATCTGGGCCACGGATATGGACCAGGTCTGAAGCGGAGCTTGGCCAGGCGTGGGGCAGGCCGGGGTCAGGGTTGGCCAGACGTGGGGCAGGCCTGGGCCAGCGCCGCGATGCGGCCGGGGCCTTGCCGGGAAGCCGGCAGGGAAAGCGCTCTGGGCTGCTGGACGGCGCTGGCTGCCCCATGGCCTGGCAGGCGCCGGGAGGCGGCAGGCTGGTCTGCCGCCTCCTCTGCCCGGGGCTACCGGGGCCGGCAGAGGGTGAAGTGGACAAGGCCCGCGCCTGCCGGGACGCCGCCCACGGTGCTTGCCGGCATCATGTCCTCCCGCCCCCGGTAGGCGTGCAGGAGCTGGGGAGTTTCGCCTGCTGCGGAATCGCCCTCTGCTGCCGTCGCCACCATGCGCCGCGCAAAGCCTCTGCCCCGGCAGGCCTGGCAGAGCTCCCTGTCGTAGCGGGCCCGGCTCCAGGGGATGTCGGCCTCGCCGAAGAAGCCCCCGAAGAGGTTCTGGAACTCGTCCTCCTCGTCCCACCAGACGCGCTTCCTGGCGAGAGCCTGCCAGATCTGCAGCGTCCTGCCCTGCGGCGCCAGCCCGCAGAAGTAGTCGGCCATGCCGTAGCGGGATGAAGGCCCGCAGGGGCCGTCGAGGTCGGCCTGGAGCTGGACGAAGGCGGGCGTGCTGTCATCGCCCTCGAAGACGGCGGGCAGGGCGAAGTGCTCGGCCCTGGTTCCCCGGGGGCAGAGGGCGTCGGTGTCCGCATCCGGGGTCTCGAAGCCGATGGCGGCAAAGGCCAGGGTGTTGCCGGCGTCGTGGACAAGGGCTGGCTGGCCCTGGCTGCAGACAAGGAGGCCCTGCTCGGCATCGAAGGCGATGAGGCCGTCGGCATCGGGCTGGGCGCAGACCTGCTCGAGAGACGCCATGGCAGAAGGCGCGGTGCCCGCTTCGCCTGTTCCTGCCGACTCTGTGCCCCCTGCCGTCCCTGCCTTCGGGTCTGCGCCGGAGGACTGCTCAGCCCTGCCGCCATCCTCCCCAGCCAGGGGCACGAGCTGGAGGGCAGCCGCCTCGGCCAGGCTGTGCCCGCCAAGGGAGAGGGCCGTCTCCATGGCCGCTCCCTCAGGCAGGGATGCCTTGGCCTCCCGCTGCAGGAAGGCGCTGGCAGGGGCGCTGCCGGCATGCCGTCTGGCGGATCCGCCGGCCTCGACGGCAAGGCCGATGCCGGCTGCCGAGGCGAGCAGGCCCTGTGCGCCAAGCTCGGCCAGATCGAGGGCAAAGTGTGCGTCGCTGCCCTGGGCAAGGCTTGCGCCCTCGAGGACAAAGGCGCCTGGCAGGCGGCCGGCCAGAGTCCGGCAGAAGGCATGGGCCGGACTGGCGCGTCCTTGCCGGCCGTCCGCGCCGTTCAGCTCTGCCTGGCTGCCAGTGCCGGCGCTGGCTGCCTTGCCGCCGGCGGGCGTCTGGACGAGGCAGGCAAGGGCCAGGGGCCAGGCCTGCGCCTTGGCGCCGGACGCAGGGGCTGCATCGGCATCGCCGGACTCGCCGCTGGCGGAAGCGCTCTCGGCGGTCTTGGCCTGGGGCTGGCAGATCAGGGCCTGCCAGCGCAGCCCGAAGGGGCCTGTCCCGGGAAAGCCGGGGCTGAGCAGGCCTTCCTCCTGGAGCGTCGCCAGCGAAAGCTCGAGGCAGGGCTGGCCCGGCGCCGGCAGCTCCGCTGGGGCCGGGCTGTGGAGGGCCAGGGCCGAGGCGAGCTCGTCCGCAAGTGCTGCCGTGCGGGCAAGGCGCTCCGCCTCGGCGGTATCGCTGAGGGTCTGGCCGGCAAAGGCAGCGAGAAAGACAAGGCAGAGGGCGCCAAGCAGGGCGTCCAGAAGCAGGGGCATGGGCGACTCCGTCTGGCAGGCGCCGGGCGTCTGCCGTGCAGGCTGCTGGGGAGAGGGGAAGGGGCAAGGCAAGAGGCTGGCGCCAAGCTTGCCGGAACGTGTCGAAAGGTGCCGGAAGGTGTCGGACGGTGCCGGAAGGTTGTGGAAATCTCGGAAGGCGCCTCGCAAGGCCGCTGGACAGGCGCTTGCCTGTCCGGCTGCACCTCAGGGAGCAGCCTCGAAGAGCAGGGCGGACACCAGGGCGCCCTGGCGCAGGCGCTGGCCGCCAATCTCGGCCGGCACGGGCACGCCGAAGATGCCGAAGGTCTGGGCGCAGGCCGTGCGCGCTTCCTCGGCCCCCGCTTCGCCGGCATCGGCGCCGGGGCAGGCAAAGCCCGTGCCCTCAGGGTAGAGCAGAGCGTCGAGGGCGGCCGAGGCCAGCTCCGCTTCAAGGCGCTGGTCCTCCACGTGGGAGAGCACGAGCAGCCGGACGCAGGGCAGGCCTTCGGCAGAGGGCTCTGGCGCCCACGCGAGGACTGCGCTCCAGCTGGGAGCGCCTTCCGGGCGCTCAGGCTGGCGCCAGCCGGCAGGCAGGAAGGGGGCAAGCTCGTCCTGGGAAAGCCAGGCGACCGCCCCTCCGTCTGCCTGCGCTTCCTGGCGCAGGCGATCTGCCAGCGTCCCGGGCGCAAGCGAGCGGGCATAGTCGAGGCAGGCCTTGCGAAAAGCAAGGAAGCTTGTTGCCAGCACCTCGGCCTGGCCTGTCGGGGTGCCCTGCGTGGAGATGGCGCTCTGGCTGGCAAGGCTGGCGGCCGGGCCGGGAAGACTGGAGAGGGGCGGCGTGGCGCGCTCGGCTCCCTGGCGCACGAGGCCCCAGGCGAGGACAAAGACGGCAAGCAGGGTGGCAAAGAGGGCTTTCACAGGAGCCTCGCTGGGGTTGGCGTGAAGGGGGATGCCGGAACGCTGGGCGACGCCGGCCTCTGCCCGTGCCCCCTGCCGCGCAGGCCGAAGCCGGAGCCGGCAGGCCGGTCCAGGCTGGCAGGAGAGATGGCTGGACGCTATGCACGGAATGCGTCATGCGGAAGCCGGCATGGCAGAGGCAAGTCAGGACCTGGCGCCTGGGCGCAGGAAGCCGCCTGCCCGGGGCAGGCCCGGCCTGGCGCTGCGGTGCATGGCGCAGGCTGGGCTGGACCTGCCGGCTGGGGCGGGGGCAAGGGCTGGCGCTGGCTGGCGTCAGCCGGCCCCCTGGACGACGGCACGATGACGACGCGCCGTGGGACGGGACTTGGACGGCGGGACTTGGACTACGGGGCCGTGAAGGCCACGGTCACGTTGTCGCCCTTGCAGGCGCTGGCAAGGGCGCTGACATTGAGGGCGGCGTCGGTGCCGCGGGTCCAGACAGCGGTCTCGCCGGCCTCGATCTTGGCCCAGGTGCGGTGCTGGAAGCGGCCAAGATGCATGCAGACGTCCCTGTCGAGGCCCTCGAAGGAGATGGTGTAGCCGGAGCCGTCCTCAGTGCCCTCGATGCTGATGGGACCCCACTTGGTGGCGGGCTTGCCGCCGTCGGAGAGGTCAGCCAGCGCGTCAGGCAGGACGCCCGTCTTATGGAGCGTGCCGTCGGCGGCGTCGGAAGCCAGGCTGGCGTAGTTGCCGGCATAGAGGTCGTCGATGTTGGCGCGCAGGAGCGAGAGGTTCTGCATGGTCGCGGACACGGCGTTCTTGTCGGCAACCGAGTTATAGAGGGTGTAGCCGCCAGCGAGGACGGCCAGGGAAACAATGACAGCCAGAAGCACCTCGGTCAGATTCATATGAGGCTTGCTCCTCCGCCCATCTGGGGCGGGTGCCGGACTTGGCCTTTGCCTTGCCCTGAAGCGCACCCCGGGGAAAGGCGCTTGCGGGCAGGCTGCCGGCCAGAACGGCGCTGAAGGTTTGCCGCTGGGCGTGGCACCCTGCGGCAGAAAGGAGGCGAACCTTGCCATTCAAGGTCCTGCTCCTGTCGGAAGAGAAGATGCGTCCGCAGGCGGAAAAAGTCAATAAGAGAAATATCGCAAGTGTGAAAATTTTTTTCTTCTCCTTCGAGGCAGGGGAGGGCTGGGGCTATCGCATCCTTATATAGTGCGTGTCCAGCGCCAGGGGGGAGGCCGGACGTCCATGGAATGGCAGGGTGTGAATGACAACCTGAAAGTTTGCCGCGTGACAACGTGAAAGCTGCCCACTCGAGCTTGCCAGCTCGCCGCTTGTGATAATTTGAAAGCTTGCCGCTTGGGCATGCCTGAACAGGCCTTCCGCCAAGGCAGGTGGAGAGCAGGGGCGATGGGAGGCGTGGCTCCGGCATCCTGGCGCCTCGGGATGCTGCGGGCTTTGCAGGAAAGCATCCTGTAAAGCTCTTAGGCAGAGCTTGGCATGGCGAGCATGATGCGTTCCTCAAGCACGGTCAGCAAGTTCGGCTCCCATCCGGTGTTGGTAAGGCTGCTCTCACAGTGCAGGCGGGTCTCTGCAGGCATCAAGCGGGCGCGGCCACTGGAAGCGAAAACCCTTCGGCGCGGGCAGGCTCTGGCAGAAAGTGGCAGGACATGCATCGAAATTTGAAACGATGCCGGAGCAGGCTGTCTCTGCAGGAGGAAAGCTTCCCCTGCGCCGGCAGGCGATGCAGGCGGACATGTCCAGTATGACGCGCCTGCCGGCCGAAACGTGCAGAACGCCTTGTCCGAAGGCTAATCCAGGGGGAAGGCGACGGTGTCGCAACCTGAGTCCCCAAGGAGCTCGCTTATGCCTGAATCCTTCTTGAAGAAGATGCTGTCGATCAAGCCGAAGCCCCGCATAGCCGTCGCCGGCGTTGGAGGATGCGGCTGCAGGGCCGTGCAGATCCTGGCTTCGAGCTGGAGCTGGCTGCACGGCGTGGACTTCGTTAATGCCGACACAGACTTCCAGGAACTGGTCCGAAGTCCGGCTGGGACGCATGTGTGGCTTGGGGAAAGGCTGACCAGAGGCCTTGGTGCAGACGGCAGTCCCGAGCTTGGCCGAAGGGCCGCTCTCGAGAGTCTGGGAAGCATCAGGGACGCCCTTCAGGGGGCTGATGTGGTCTTCGTCGTCTGCGGCATGGGCGGGGGGACCGGCACAGGGGCCGCTCCGGTCGTGGCCAGGACGGCCAGAAGCATGGGCGCGCTTGCCCTTGGCCTCGCGCGAATGCCTTTCAAGAACGAGCATGCCTCGCGCATCGCCTGCGCCCGGAAAGGCATCAGGAAGTTCGGCAGGCACGCTACGCTCCTCTTTCACCCGCCTTCGGCAAACGACAGGCTGCTCGCTCTGATGGAGGAGAGTCCCTTCCTGGAGTCGGTCGCAGCGGAAGTCGACCGTGCGCTCTTCTTCGGCGTCAAGGACTGGACTGGCCACGACATCAGAATTGCCTACCTCAGCAGGGACGACGAAGGCTTTCTCTTCGACGACCGGTGGCTCTGGCAGAGGTGGAACAGGCGCAGGAAGGGGTCTTCGGAACGCCGGCGCCAGCATCCTGCGGGGCGGCATGGCCACGGGTAGCACCAAACGCAGTCAGGAGGATGCAGATGACGGCATCAGAGGGCAGGCTGCCGGAAGGCAGGAAAAAGACCGGTGCTTCAGGAGGGGGCGTAGGGATTGGCGAAAGGCCTGCCAAGACGCAGGCAGAAGGGCTCTCTGCGGTCCCCGACGACGGCCTGTCGCTTGCGGAGATGCCTGAGGTCCTGAAAACGCCCCTGATCTGCCTTGCCGCCGTCCGGAGCAGAGGCCTTTCCCTCGTCGATGTGTCCGGCGCCTTGAAGACGCATGGGCTGTGTCTCGCAACCGTGGGCCAGGACGGCCTGGCGCTGCGGTTCGTGTCGAAGGGGCTGATGTCGGCACGAATCTGCCTTCGGGCTGTCCGCGGCAATGGTCTGGCACTTGCCTTCGTTCCGACGGAGCTGAAGACCCCTGAGCTGTGTCTTGAGGCGGTTCGTGGGAACGGCCGGGCGTTCCACGCCGTGCCGGACGCATTGAAAAACCACGGGATCAGCCCCCACGTGATCTGCCTCAAAGCTGTGAGGGAGACGGGAAGGACCTTGCGTTTGTCCCTGAGGTGCTGAAGACGCAGGCTTTGTGCGCGGTTGCCGTGCAAAGTGCATTGATTTTTCTAACGTGTTGCAATCAGGAGAAAAATATGAATACGCTCAATTCGGCGCAGGCACAGTTCGACTGGGAGGCGCTGGATCCAGCGCAGGCAAACACCGGCTGGGAAGAGATTTATCGATTGAATTGGCACGATGTTTATAAAAAAATGGAACACATATCTGAAACAAACTGTTTTACTGCGAGTGAGAATCAGAGAAGCGTTGAAAGGATTAAGAATGCTGAAAATGAATCTATTCTCAGGATAGCGGATTTTGAGGAGCGTTGCCTTGCCGCGCTTCGGGGAGGGGCGTCCCTCCAGGAGATGCCGGAGGCGATGATGTCAGAGGCCTTGTGCCTTGAGGCTGTGACGCAAGATGGCAGGGAACTCGAATTCGTGCCTGACAGGCTGAAGACCCCGCAGGTCTGCCTGGCGGCGGTGGAGTCGCAAGGCTATGCCCTGCAGTTTGTCCCCGAACACTTACGGACTGCAGAGGTCTGCAAGGCCGCTGTCCTGCATGGAGCGCCACTTAGGCATGTTCCCGAGCTGCAAAGAACCCCTGAACTGTGCTTGGAGGCGGTCAGGCGCAACTTCTTCGCTCTGCGGGACGTTCCCGAAGGCAAAGTGACGCCTGACATCGGCTTCGTGGTCTACACATGGTGCGACTTTGAGCTGGGCCATGTCCCCGAAGCCTTTCGGACGGAGGAAGTCTGCCTGGAAGCGGTCCAACGGGATGTGGATGACTTGCGGTTCGTCCCCGAGGCGCTCCGCACGCCGGAACTCTGCCAGAAAGCGATCGAAAGAGGGGCGTCCCTGCACGATGTGCCCGGGCGCCTTCGGACGCTGGACCTCTGTCTGGAAGCGGTGAGGCAGTGGGGCAAGGCATTGGAATTCGTCCCTGAGTCTCTGAGGACGGCGGACCTCTGCTGGGAAGCGGTGAGGCAGTCGGGCGTCGCATTGAAATTCGTCCCTGAGTCTCTGAGGACGGCGGACCTCTGCTGGGAAGCGGTGAGGCAGTCGGGCGTCGCATTGAAATTCGTTCCTGAAGCGCTACGGACAGCTTCGCTAAGCCAGGAAGCGGTCAAGAGACGGGGGGCCGCCTTGGAGCATGTTCCCAGCAGTCTGCTTTCCGAGGAACTTTGTCTGAGTGCTGTCAGGAACAATGGCTGTTCTTTGAAATATGTTCCTCTTGCATTGCGGACACAAGCTGTTTGCTCAGAGGCAATAAAGAATTGTTTTGAAAGTTTTCTTTGGCATGGAGAGCTACAGGGTGTGCCAAAGAAGTCAATGACTCTGGAAATGTGCATGGAAGCGATCAAGCGGAATGGCTGCCTTCTGGCATGCATGCCTGAAGCCATGCTGACGCAGGAACTCTGCCTTGAAGCGGTCAAACAGGATGGACGCGCTCTGGAGTACGTCCCTGAGTGCTTTCGGACAAGGGATCTCTATCTGGAAGCTGTCAGGCAGAACGGCAGTGCCTTGAGGCACGTCCCTGAAGTTTTGAGGTCGTATTTGCTCTGTCAGGAAGCGGTCAAGAGCTCTGGCCTGGCCCTGGAATACGTTCCCTATGACCTGCGTACAGGAGCGCTGTGTCTGACCGCTGTCAGGCGTGCGGGCCTGGCCTTGGCGCATGTACCTGAGAGCATGCGGACAAGGGAGATCTATCTGGAGGCAGTCAGGCAGGATGGCAGAGCCTTGGAGGAGATCCCCGAGGTTCTGCGCACTGCGGAACTGTGCCGGGAAGCCATTACGCACGGCGGCTCTGACGTGCTGAAGCTCATTCCTGCCTCCTCGCTGACAGTGGATGTGTGCCTTGCGGCTGTCCGCTCGTCGAAAGATGCGTTGGCAAGGCTTCCTTTGGCAAAGCGGACGCCCGAAGTCTGCACCGAAGCCCTCCGCAGCTTTGGCATCTCCCTGAAGGCAGTGCCTGCTTCCGTGCAGACAGCCTGTTCCGACGCCGTACTCGATGCGTTGCGCTGCTATGACCTTGTCGCGAAGTACATCGCGGGCTCCCTGCTGGCGTCGCCCCAGTTCTGCCTGCAGGCCATAGAGGCTGGTGGTCCCGCAGTCTTTAGCCTTGAAGACGTGCCGCTTGCCGCCAGGACGCCTGAGGTCTGCCTTGCTGCCGTGAGGCGTCGCGGAGAGGCGCTTCGCTGGGTTCCGAAGTCTTTGCTGACTCAGTGCATCTGCAGGGTAGCCGTAGGCGTGGACGGCCTGGCTCTTGCCTTCGTGCCTGAAGCCTTGAAGAGCCTGTTCCTGTGCTTCGCGGCAGTGACGGAAAACGGCCTTGCCCTCGAGTTTGTGCCCGCGACGTGCAAGAAACCGGAACTCTGCGAAGCTGCCGTGCAGAGCAGGGGCGAGGCGCTCGAATTCGTGCCGGATGCGCTGAGAACGCAAGAGATTTGTCTGGAGGCTGTGCGAAGCGACGGCAGGGCGCTCAAGCACGTGCCGGCACCGCTCAAGACGCCGGAACTGTGCGAGGTGGCTGTGCGTTCAAGAGCGGTTGCGCTGGAATTTGTGCCCGTGGCATTGATGACGCCAGACTTGTGCCGGGAAGCCGTCTCAAGGGATGGCGAGGCGCTCAGATGCGTGCCGGATTCGTTGAAGTCGGTGGAAATCTGCTCTCTTGCAGTGCAAAATGACAGTCACGCCATCGAATATGTCCCTGTAGAAAAGAGAACGCTCTATATGGAGATAATGTCCGGCGACTTGAAAAACAATGCAAACTAACGCAGTGAATCAAAGAACAACGCAGCTTGATTGTCACGCTTCCGATTTCAATCAGCGTGCTGGAGCCGGGTGTAAAGCATGCGTTGCCCGTCGCGGACGCCTCCTTCCGGCGATGGAACGGGACAGGCCGGATCGGACCGGCAGGGGAGACAGGCGGCAGGCTCCCGCCTCCTCGGAGCAGGAGGGTGCGAGGCCAAAGCGTTGGAACGGCAGGCCCGAGGGAGGAGGCAAGCAGAGGAAGCTGCCCGGACGCGACACCGCGTGCTGGACAAGCGCCGGTCTGGAAGCGAAACGCGGGCAAGCCCGTGGCAAGCAGGCGGTCGTCAACTGCCCAATCCTCTACACATTCTCCGGCGACAGGCGTCCATTTCTGAAACAAGTGCAGATCAGGTCGCCGGTGGCAGGCAACGGCGCAGGACAGGGCTGGCCTGAAAGGAACAGCGGAAGAGCAGGCAGGCCTCACGCGCCAGTGTGGTCCGCAGTCTGGTCAGGCTGAGGCTGAACAGGCGCATCCTTCCAGCAGAAATCAGGCGAACGGCGGTTGACTGCGCAGTCGGCAAGATACGAGTTGATGAGCGTCTGGTACGGCAGATTAATCTTTGTCGCCAGTTCCTTGAAATATTCCACGACAACCGTATCAAGACGAATGGTGACAACGGTCTTACCCCTCTTGATGTACGGATTTTTGATTGCGTTTGTAAAATCGTACTCGTCTCTCATCGTACTTCCCTCTCGTAATACATGGAGGCTTCATGTCTTGTTGCTTTTCTTGCAGAAATTATTCTAATGACAGTGTCGCTACATCTATAGCAATGACAGACTATCAACAGTTTGTACGAAGTAGTTTTGCCAAGAAGCAGGAATCTGTCTTCATAAAGTGAATGATCTGGGTCGTTGATGAGCAAGGATTCAGTATCCATGAAAACCGTCTTTGCTTCGTCGAACGAAACACCATGCTTGCGCAAATTAATCTCTGCCTTGTCTTCATCCCATTCAAATATTGGAAAATACATGAAAACCGTCCTTGCTGTAAATACATCATATTTTCGCGAGCAAAGACTGTCAACGTAGCTGGCAACGGCAGGATGGCGCCACCACTTTTGCACGGGACGGCGGTCCGCGTCCGCCGGTTCTAGGCAGGCGTTTCGGGCTCCTGGCTATTTTCTGTGGAACTCGCGCTAACCTATTGAAATTATACAACTGTGTAGAGGCGCTGTCCCTTCCTTCGAGCCGAAATCCAGCTATTTCTGGTTTCATGGCCGGGGGTGAAAGTCGATACTTCCATGGTCAGTTACTGGGAACAAAGGCTGAGCTCCTGACATGGCAGGCCACAACATTTCGGCATCGGTCCTGACATGGCAGGACTGCCTGCGCCTTGACCGCCAGGTGCAGGCTGGAGGATCCTGCTGGAACGGCGTCAGCGCAAACGGCAAAAGGGAGAGTGTAAGAAATGTTACTCGGCCGCCATGCGACACGACGCGACAAGCAGGGTGCCTGACGTCTTCGTCGCTTGACATTGCCTCGGGCGTCGGGGAGAATGGACATAGCCATCAAGTGGGACCACGACACTACGCCCGCCGGCAACGCCTTGAAGACAATCATAAGTGTTGGATAAATGGAGAATGACATGGATAAATTTGAAGAAATAAAAAAAGTTTGTGATGAAATTTACAATTGTAGTAGATGCGCTCATATGAAAAGCGCTGGATATACATATGTTACAGATAAATTCGGTAATTCAGAGTGTTTGCCATTCAGGCCATTTGTGCCAGATTATAAAAATGAAAATACGGATTGTAACTATGAATTAATGTCTATTGGCATTAATCCAGGTTATGACCCGTCTCAATACAAACAGTCTGACTATAATTTTTCTGATATCAACAGATTTAAAGAAATTTGTAACAAGGAATACAAACCAAGTAGGTATGATATTCAGTCAATGCGTGATTTTTATCATATAACTAATGTATTTAGTGGTGATAAATATCATTATATAAACAATAGAACACGAAATATTTTAATAGAATCATATAACAATCCAAAGAATAAGGATAACAAATTTTACGATGCAGTTTATTGGGGAAATGTTGTTTTTTGCCCGTCAAATAGTATTCATGATGGAACTGTTAATTCAAACAACTATATTAGAACTATAGATATAAAATATAATTATTATATGTGTAAACAGTATATTTTACGTATTGCAAATATAATACATCCAAAAGCCATATGTGTATATTGTGCTTCTATTATTGACGCTTTAAATAGATACGAAGATATAGTAGATTTTTTTTCATATCAAGAAAATAACGAAATAAAGTATTTATTTAAAAACGCGAATAATGAATTTAAGTTACATAATATTCAATATGGTAGTAATAAACGAAGAAAAAAGATAGATTATTGTTTGGCTAAATATTGCAATAATGATATATGTGCTATTTTTTTCTTAAAACATCCAATTAGAGATGGTGGTGATAGGTGGGATAGATTAGAAGATGCATGTAAAAAACTTATGAATGAATTATATAATTATTGATCAAATATAATTTTGACTGAATCATTTTGTTGTAGAAATGGGAAACCTCCGTCGGCGGATACCGGAGGAGGTTTTCCATGGACAGTTCCAAGGAGGCATCCCTGCCCACGAAGATCGGATAGCCCTGATGTGGCATGACCGAGGATGAGGTGGTCGAAGCGCTCCAAAAGAATCCGAAGACGGTGCAGGAGGCGATTAGGCGCTGGGAACTTCCAGCCAGGAATTTCGTCCGGAGCTGGCGCATCAGTCCGAAAGCCCTCGAGGACTGGCTGTGCGGGCCCGAGCCACTGTCTCCCGAGGAGGAAAGCCTGCGGAGGGTTCTCGACGAGTTCTGCATGGCCTGGCAGAACCTGGATGCCTTCCTCGGACGCGGAAAGATGTCTGCCGGCATCTTCTTCGTCATGGTGGAGATCAGGGTGAACGCATCCTAGACTTCCCCGTCGGTAAAAAACTGAGGTCATTTTCAGGATCAAGCATGGCCATTCGGGTGACCTGACGGTCTTGACACGTGGATCGCCGGCCTTGCTCATGCTGTTCTTGATGCTGGCCATGGCTATGCGTCGCAGGATGGCTAAGTTGTGGGGCCCGTTGTCCTTGCGGATGCGACAGTCATCCTCACTAAGGCTGACGTCACGTTGCCCTTTGCGGAGCATTGTCACCTCCTGACGCTGGTACTTTTAACCCGTTGCCAGTGGTACTTTTAACAAGTCGGCTAACAGCTCTGGACAAGGCCATCATGGTTGTCTTCGACAACAGTCTTGGATACGCACTCAGCGTGACCGTGATCGCCTGTGGCGCTGGACAGCAAGAGCCGGCTTCCTGAACTGCGTCTCAGTTCGGCGTTGCCCTCGGCCTGGAGATTCAGTCGCGACGTGCGTCTGATTCTGAAACGATCCCGCTTCATCCTGTCTGCACAGCCGGTGCCCTGCGGAGCCGGTTCCGACCAGCTTCAAGCAAGGAGAGCGAGCGTGATCGACATGGCCCTGGTCTGTGCAGGCGAAAGCCGCCCCCGCAACTGCCATATCATGTTTGCACGGGCAGAGAGTCTTCCCGAGGGCGAGGGTCCTGAGGGTGGTGGGACGATTCCTGTCGGGCTCGCCATCCCTTTCATCTCGGAGATGCTCGTCGACGGCATGTTCGTCGCCCGGGAGCAGCGCAATGCTCTGTGCGAGCAGGGAGCTCTCGGCGTTCGACGTGTCCTTGACGGCGACTGGTGCCACATGGGCGGTCTGACCGGCATGTGGAGGAGAGCGCTGCCGGCAACGCCCCCGAGTCCCTCGAGCTTGCAGCCGGCAATGCCGGCCAACAGCATTCGGCAGTCGGGGATGGACGCCTGGGCGCTGAGGCCAGGGATGCGCTCCTTGGGCATCTGCATGCCCCTCCAGATTCCCCCGTGCGCCCTGGGCTGGCAGGATGCGGAAGAATCCCAGCCTGCTTTCAGCCATCCTTTCGCGAAAGCCCCAGGAACGGCTTTGTCAGCCGGGCTATGGGGCGCATGGCGCGGGAAGCCCTGTTCCTGCTTGAGGTGGCGCCACCCAGCCCCCCTGCGGACATGGCGGAGCGCATTGAATCGGTCGAGAACCCGGCGTAGCGGGAAGAGGCGGCATGGCGCTCGCCAGGCATCCCGATCCCGCCGTATGGCTGGCGCCTGCAGGCGGCTGCGAGGCTCCGGCCGGAGCGCTTCGCCTGCTGCTCGGCGATGTGGAGTCCGGCGCGGCGGGAACGGCCAGGCAGCCGCCTGCCTGCAGAACCAGGGGCCTCCACCGTCCCTGCCGCAGGCGAAGCCTCAGGGCGGCAAATATCCTCATTGTCGCCTGAGCGAGCTGGCAAGCTCGGGTGGCAAACTTTCAAGCTGTCACGCGCCCAACTTGCTGGCTGTCGTTAACAGAGGCCCCGGCTCCCATCGTCATGGAGTAGGACAGCCGAACGAAGGAGGCGGACGTCAGGGAGGGACGCGCGGATGAGCACGGAGAAGCCGGATGCACAGCATCCGCCCATTGAGACCAAGCTTGGCGAGCACATCGGAAGCTCTCGGGCTGACCTCGCCCGAATGCACAGCGAAAGGTGCGCCCAGTGGCAGGGGGCTGGCGGCGCGCCGGAGCCGAGGGAAGTTTGTGGCAAGCGCTGGATGCGCTCCTGGAGGATAGTGTCCATGAACGGGGGAGCCTACGGCATCGAATCTCCAGAGAAAGCCATCCTTGGACGCTACCGCACCTTCGCAGAGGCGGAGGACGCCCTCGCCGTCCGTGTCGCTCGCGATGTCATCGTTCCCGTCAGGGACATGGAGGATGGCTACTACTACCCCTGTCTCACGAGGAAGGACGGTCGGCGCATCAGCGACGAGCCATGGCACGGCATCGCCGCCATCGGGAAGGCATTCGCCGATCCGCGGACCTGCAAGGAGCTGCTCATGCGTGCACTTGAGCTCTCCGATGAAGCCTTCATGGACGCAGAGGCAAGGTCCAGCAGCAAGGTCCCGAACTTCCCCGAAGGCTGGAGCGCCGAGGAGCGGGAGGGAGGATGGATCCTTCTCAGACATGGCAAGCCTTGCCGGCAGGAGCTGTTTGCCAGCCGCAGGCAGGCGCTGGACAGGGCTCAGAGAGCATTCGTGCGCGAGCACTTGCGCATCGACACCCTTGACGGGGGGCAGTCGGTCGCCATTCTCTGGAAGACGGCTGATCCGCTTGGCGCAAAGGTCGTCTGGGAAGGCTTCGCCGACGGACTTGCAGCCGAAGCCTGCCTCCACCGTCGCGTGAAGGGCTTTCTTTGGCTCATTGCCCACGGCTTCTGGCCCGACAGAGACGTAGAACGCATTGCTCTGCAGGATGCCAGACGCTCGGGCCCTCCGCGCCGCGAAGGTTCCGCCGAGCCGGAGGCCTTTCTCAAGACGTTTGGCTTCCATGGGGTTGAGTTCGGCCTCTGGAACAACCAGGCAGAGCGCCAGCGCCTGCTGGACATGGCCTGGGACGGACTCATGGATTTGGCAGATGTCCTCGGCGTTCCTCCGTGCGCCCTTTCCCTGGGCGGACAGCTCTCGCTTGCCTTCGGCACCAGAGGCAACGGCGGTCCCTGGGCCGGCCACTACGAGTATGAGCGCGCGGTGATCAACTTGACCAAGACCAAGGGCGCAGGCTGTCTGGCTCACGAGTGGTTCCACGCCTTCGATCACTATCTCGCCCGCGTGTCGGGTCTCGCCGGCAGCGTGCGGCGTCCCCTTGGGGACGGCGGTACGGGCTATGCCGTTCCCTCTGCCGGGGGGAAATTCTACTCGGCCGCCATGCGGCACAGCGCGACAGGCAGGGTCTCTGCCGTCTTCGTCGCTTCCTGGGAACGCCTGGAAACGAGCGTCTACCAAAGCGGAATGACGACCTCGCCCTTCACCTCCGCCGCCTGGAGGCTGGACGGCATGCGGGTCGTGAACGAAGCCTACTACTGGAGCGACCCTGCGGAACTCATGGCGCGCGCCTTCGAAGCCTTCGTTGAAGACGAAATCGCAGGCCGCGGACAGGTCTCCGAGTTCCTCGTCAACGGCACCCGCCAGACTGTCTGTGGCGTCTCCCCCTATCCTCAAGGGGCTCAGCGTAGCGACATCGGCAAGGCGATGCGCTCGCTCATGCCGTGCGCGGCAGAAATGCTGCGCCAGGACGCCCCCAGGCAGACCGCAAGACAGGGATGAAGGCATGCCCGAGGACGTGCCGGAACAACGGGCGTGCAGACGCCGTAGCCCGTGATTTGCTGAGACCTGCCAAACGGCGAGGGAGAGGCTCCTTGCGACGCCGGGCGCTGCTTGACGGCATGCGGGGTGGCATCGTTAGATGGTGATCGCCGGCGGGGCCGGCAGAGCTTTACGGCAGGCTCCGCACAAGGCGGAGAAGAGGCGCCAAGCGCGTCGGGGAGGAAGGACATGCCCAGCAAGTGGGACAGGGATGCAACGCCGGCCGGCAAGGCCGTGGCGCTCTTTACGATGCTCCTTTTCAACAACCGCGCCTTCAGCTTGACGGAACTCTCCTCGCCAGACAGGCTCAACGTCTCGAAGCCGACGGTCCTGCGGCTCATCAAGCAGCTGGAGCAGGCCTGCGTTGGGAACATCCGGCGCGAACTGCGGGGCAGGGAGGCCTGGTACCGCCTCGAGCGTCCCGCTCGCGTGCCGGACGTGAGCCTCAATGCCGAGGGGCTTTCCCAGCTTGCCCTGTGCCGGGAGTTCCTCGCCTCCCTGTTGCCCGGCGCCATGCAGCGCGAGATCCAGGCAAGCCTCGACCACATGGCGGCCTTCCTTCCGCGCGGAGAGCGGGAGTTCCATGGCGGCGTCGGGGCCGCCGTCAGCAAGGGGCGCATCGACTACACGCCCTTCCAGGGCACCATCGCCATCCTCATGCAGGCCATTCGCGAGGCGCGGGTCTGCCTCGTCCAGTACCGGGCGGCCCTCGGCGGAAAGACCAAGGAGTACGACTTCGCGCCCAAGCGTCTCCTGGCCTGCCGGGAGAGCCTCTATGCCGAGGGCTGGATCGTCACGCCCAAGGGGACGGCCGAAGCGCTCTACGACGATCCGTGCAAGCTTGCCGTGCACCGCTTCCAGGACTGTGTGCTGACGGTGCGCAGTTCGAAGGACGTGCCCGACATCCCGCCGCCCAGCACCGAGGCCTTCGGCGTCATGGAGGACGAGCCCTTCGCCGTGGCCGTGCGCTTCGACGCCTCGGCAGCCGTCTATGTCGCCGAACGGCAGTGGAGCGACAGGCAGCGCGTGGAGGAGCACGGGGACGGCAGCATCCCCCTCCATGCGCAGATGTTCAACGGCGACGAATGCATCGCCTGGGTGCTCGGTTTCGGCGACGCGGCCGAAGTGCTGGAGCCCGCCTGGCTCAGGCGCGAGATCAAGCAGACCATAGGCCGCATGAAGGCCCGGTACGTCGCGAAGAAGCCGAAGGAGGCTCCCTGCCCAGAGACGGGTCCGGAGAGGGGAGCAGAGACGGGCGAGGAACCGGGTGCAGAGAAGGGCGAGGTGAGCGGGATGCCGGCAGGGCAGGGCGGAGCGGCAGAGGCGGGAGCCGACGGCCTTCAGGCCAGCCCCGGAAAGAGCGTCAAGGACGGCACCCTGAATGCGAAGACAGTAGAGGTGACGGCGGAAAATACCGCTTCCCACACCATGACCGCGGACGCCAGCACCGGCGGCGGCGGCGTGGCCCTGGGCGGCGCCTTTGCCGTGACCGTGCTTC
>ODAI010540309.1_pt1 | contig 26983 bp, 25 predicted proteins | sample 1539321 | NCBI WGS metagenome assembly ODAI01 (sample SAMN02144231, study PRJEB22623) | gut metagenome | biome: sheep rumen | host: Ovis aries | place: New Zealand
AGGAAGCGCCAGAACTCGTTCTAACTATGACGGCAGCTACACCACCAACTATTATGACCAGTACGGCGGCAGCATTGGTTCCTCTACAACTCGTTCAAACTATGGAGGCGGTACCACAACGACATATTACGATGTGTATGGCGGCAGCATCGGTTCTAGCTACGAATGGTAGAATCACCACCTTGCAGCGATTTTTGTGAAATCTGATATCAGGATTGAATGGACGGAGATTTATCCTTCGCCCATTCCTTCTAAATTTCTTGTTAACCTTTGATGCTTCTTAATCATTAAGTGTAAATCAATATGGTACAACATTTAAATTCGCAGATTATGAAAAAAACATTAGTATTTTTGTTCATCGCCCTGATGGCAACGACAACAGCAATGGCCCAGAGCCACAGGTATCAAAGAGGCTATGTTCGCAGGAGCTCAGGAACTTATGTGACAAGTCATTACAAGACCAGGTCCGACAGAACTAATCATAACAACTTCTCTACAAGAGGGAATCGTAATCCTTATACTGGAAGCCGGGGATTCCGAGCTAAGGATTATTCCCCTAGGGCTTATAGTTACGGAAGTGGTAGGACAATCAACACGGGTAGTAAAAGAGGTCAGTATTACTACAACTCCCGTGGTAACAAGACTTATGTTCCAAAACGTTGGTAGGGACAGAACGAACTATACCCTTGAATAAAAGAAGAATTGAACACAAGTGACAGGAATACCCTGTTTTGCAGTTAGCCTTTTCTGTATTGTGTCATAAAGGCTTCTAAAACACATTCAATAACCATTAAAAAGAACGGAAAAGTATGAAAAGATTTTTGTTATTACCCATAGTTTTCTTGGCAACTATTAGCTATGCCCAGAATTACACAATTGAGAGCACATTCCAACCTCTATCTATGGAGGAGATGGTGATGGCTGCACGAGCTAAGGCCTATCACCAACAGATAATGAGACAACGATTTGAAGAGTATAGGGAAGAGGCATATGCCCGTTACAACAGGAGGGACTACAATGGCTTCCTCCTCTACTCATATTACGCTCTTGGTACAGGCTGGTACGATAGTAAAATGTATTATGACAGAGGTGCAGTATATGAAATGATGCATGAGTATTCGAAGGCGAAAAAGGAGTATAAAAGAGCCATGAAGAAGGGATATTACCCTGCCAAGGCTGCATATGAACAGTGTAAGGTTAATCATAAAGCGTGGAAAAAAACTCACTAATATGTATCTTATAAGTATGGGGATGAAATCATATTAGGTTTTGATGGACTGTATCATTGTCAGTTGACATTGAGAATTTGGATAAATGGAAAAGATTATATACTATAACCTACACTGCAAATGAAAGAAGAAGAGTACATAAGAAAGTATAGCATGTCAAAGGATGAGTATTTCAAAACGCATTATAACAAGGTTGATCATATTCATGCTGTTTGTCTATTCAATAGTTCATGGATGTCCGATTATCCAGAATTGGAAATAGGTAAGACCTATAAAGTCTCTCATATCGGTGTCTTTAGATCTTCAACAGAAATCATTCTTGAGGAATTTGATGACAAGAGATATGAAGCTGGTTGTTTTGAGCTATATGAAAATGACGAGCGCATAGACGGGAAATATACACGTGATCCCAGATTTTATGCTCCTTATTTGCGAAACATGCTTAGAAGGCGTTGTCCATTCAGTTTTAAAAAAGAAATTGAGAGACACTCCATCCCTGCGCATCTGACGAACATTGAAACAATGTATAATGTAAAGGTCTTGCTAGCTGTTGAAGCTGGCAGTCGTGCGTTGGGATTGGAGTCAATCAATAGCGATTGGGATGTCCGTATTATCTATGTTCACAGACCTGAGTGGTATCAGGTAGGAGACGAGAAAGACGATGTTATTGAACATTGTTACGAGGATGATGTTGATATTGTTGGCTGGGACCTGAGAAAAGCATTGACGTTACTGCAAGATAGCGACCCTTTTGTTCTTGAATGCTTCTATTCTCCTAATATATATTATGTTGACGAGGAGTTTGCAATAAGAATTCATGAGGTTGAAAAGGGCTTGTTCATTCCCGTCAAAGCTATGTGTCATTATAACCGCACGTACATCAAACTAAACGAGCGGTATCTTCTGAAGGAAGGATGTCAGATGAAACACTTCCTGTACTATCTCCGTGGCATATTGGCATGCAAATGGATTGAAAAGAACAATTGTTTGCCACCCGTGCCATTTGATAAACTGCTTGATGCCACAATTGAAGACAAGGAAGTCAGATCAAAGATTGCAGAGTTGGTTCGATTGAAGAAAGATGGTCAAGAGCATGACATGATTGAAATAGATAAGTCATTAGTTGAATATGCCTGTAAGCTGGCAGACTATTACAACGAAATCGCCAATTCAGCACCTTTATGCAAGGGACAGGTATCAGCTGAAACCTTAGATTCTATCCTTAATGATATGGTAATTAGAAATACAAATAGGAAGTTGCTCTCCAAGGAAAAGCTTTTTAAAGCTCTTGATGAGAAGGGCATTGAGTACGATAGAATGCAAATTAGTAATGCTTATTTTCCCCTGAAGGATGTAGAAGCATGCATGGATAAGGTAATTCCTCCATTGCCGAACCATCTTCCTTGCCCTTTGTGTGGGAAACCGTCAGAACAGTTAACATGGATTAATTTTAAGTCTCCTCAATGGACATGGAAAGAACTGATGGGGCGTTCTGGCCCTCTGTCAATATGCCCAGACTGTCATTGCTTGGTAGAGTTTAAATGTTTTCTTATGAATTAAATAACAAAAATTATGTTCGAGGGTGGATTACTGGTCTCGGATTTAGGTGTATGGAACAACTTATGGGCAGACAAATATTAATCCTGTGATTGAGTTAGAGCTCTGATACGTAATGTAAACGGTAAAAAAGAAGGTCTCTTCTGCATATTAGACTCACATATCGGCAAAGATTGAAGCGCATTCCAACCATTTGAAATATTAAGTGGATGAAGTATAACCATACTTTATTGATTCAAGTAATATAGTGATATAATGCAACAATGAGTGTTACATGCAAAGATACGATACGCATAACATACGAAATACCATTTCCGGCTTAAAAGAAATCAAGACCTCTGCTTTTGTCAACAAAAACGGTCTTGTAGATTTCAGGCAGGTAAGGGAAATATGCAGGATTATTGACACGTTGACATTGCCATTATACTATATATGGGAATATGACTGTCACAGGCAACTTGCAGAGTTGGATTTTGAGAAACATCTGGAGAAACCATACAAAAAGTTTCTTCATAACCCTGTTACTAATACTTGGAGGTTATACCTCCTGGTTTCTGCGGAATCCATTTTTAGCAATAGATTAGGCAAGCTTTCGGATGATGTTCGAAATATATACAAGTTTTTTTTAGAGCATTATGAAGCAATGCAGGGATTAAAAGACAGGAAGTATCATTTTGAAACGAACAATTAAACGACGCTCATTTTCAATTATTTCTGAAAGAAGAGTAATTAAGAACATAATGAGGCTATAGTTGATTAGTATGTGGACTTGTGCATTTTGGGGGAACGCAAAATGCCTGGATAAAGACGATTTTGTCGTAGACTTACCAAAACTCAAGGTGACAAATTCCATTAAAATGAGATTCCTTGTTTACTTTTCTGCCATTTCTGTCATATATAAATGAATCAAAACAACAAAACAATGAAACGAATAATGAATATACTAGAACTTTCAGCAAAGGAAGCAATGACCTATTTCATGAAGGCCAGTCATTACTCTACATTTGAGTTGCCGGAATACTTTGACTTCCAGCCAGTCCTTGACTTTGCAATGCAAAAGGTGGGAGAATCAAAGATTGAGGAATGTGAGTGTGGCGACCCTTGTGAATTGAGTGACGTCAACCTAGATATCCTGCTCAATAAAGACGGGAAATATGCTATTCGCCCATTGTCACTGACTAACCCGTATTTATACTATTTCCTTGTTAGGGATATTTGCAGCGAAGGCAGTTGGAAACGTATCAAGGATTGCTTCTCAAAATACGCAATAGAACAAATAACAGCATGTGCCATTCCTGTCATTCCTGAAGACAAAGAGTCTTTCCATAGCTCTACTACAATTTTGAACTGGTGGAATTCTTTGGAGCAGCGGTCGGTAGAGCTGTCACTTGAATACAGATACATGTTCGTTTCTGACATAACGAACTGTTATGGGAGCATAAATCCTCAGACACTTCTCACCGCATTGTCAATGAAAGGAACAAAGTATGAATGCGATGGGAATAACGACCTGGGTGCTCAGATTGTAAAGTATCTTCGAGCTTTACAGAATGGCAAGAATATCGGCATTCCACAGGGAAGTGAAATTTTCAATCTCATCGCAGAGATTATACTTGGATATTCGGATCTCCTCCTTGCCGAAGAAATAGAGAGGAGTGGTATCAACTCAGATTATCGTATTCTTCGCTACAGAGACGACTATCGTATTTTTTGTAATGACAAGGACGACCTTGAGGAGATATCATATTTGTTGCAAAGGGTATTGTTGCAGTTGAATTTCCAGATAAATAGCAAAAAGACCATGGTCAGTGATAGCATCATCACCGACTCAATAAAGCAAGACAAGCAGTTTTATATTTTCAACACGCCTATTTTCAAACGCAGACGTGTTTTCAAAACCGTCAAAGATAAAGAAGGGCGGGAAAAGATTGAGGTAACATACGAGAATGAGTGTGACTTTAACGGACTCCAGAAGCACCTCCTGTTTATTTTAATGTTTGGCCGAAAGTACCCTAACAGCGGTCAAGTAAGGACACAACTGAATGAATTTGATGCACGAATAACAAAGCTGCTGGAAGAAAAGGATCTCGCCAAGGGGGCATTTCTATGGGACGAGGTTGATCTCGATGATTACGATTCAAGCCTTTTTAAGAAAGATGACAAGAAAGAGGAAACAGAAGGCAATATATTTAGCAACTTGAAGACCTGCAAGTTTAGTCCCATTAAGGAGAGTGTTCGTCCTATGGTCGCCATTGCTACCCAGATAGCTCAGGAAAACATCACAGCGGCACATTATGCCTTGCGTGTGATTAGCCGGCTCGTAGACACGCTTGATGACTCAGATCCAGAAAAGAAAGATATCGTTGAAAAGGTCTGTGAAAAGTTGCGGAAACAACATAACACGACGTATCTCGAGATATGGCTTCAGAACATGACATATTCAGCTGACAAGATAAAAGATGATTCACACTATACCCAGGGTTTATGCAAGTTAGTTATGGGTGAGAATGTAGAATTATGGAATAACTCATGGTTGCATGCCAATTTGACATCAGGGTTTCCATATAGCAGTATTTGTAATGAATCAAAGCTTAATGATGTAAGTCCCGTAATAAAGATAAAGAGTAGATGGCAGTATGATGCTTAACCCCCAAAAGGGAAGAGACAAAAGGGAATATAATCTTTCTGGCTATCCACAAAATACATAATACAGTATATTTTAATCCATATATATATTCAGCACTATAATGTAGAAAATATGGCAAAACACATATTAGAACAAATGAACGACTTTTTCTCTACGTCTAACGCTGGAAAGAAGGTTGAATTAGGATTAAATCACATAGATGGGTTGTTGAATGACATTGGCAAGGGGAAGGTCATCATCATAGCAGGCCGGTCTATTGACGGAAGGGACGCAATGCTCTATACGCTGATGAAAAACATGGCTATCGACAGGCATAATCCCTCTTTGATCCTAAATCTCGCTACATCAGAGGACACCTTCTATTCTCATTTCATTTCAAATGTAGAAAATATTTCTACAGAGGAACTGGTAACAGAAAACGTTTGGATGGAGTGTAAGTCTCTTGAAAATGCGGAATTATACATTGAATTCCCGACAGACAGAAGAATGGATCATATTGAGGACGTTATCAGAGAGTATGTAGAGAAAGGGGTTGAAACAGTCTATATAGACTTGTTCCAGGCTATAGATTATAATGGAAACATGCGTTGGTTTGAAGAAAATGAACTTATATACTTTTGTGCTAAATCCTCAAAACGATTGTATGCATTAGCGAAAGACCTTGGCATCACAGTTGTTATGGGTGCGGCAGTTAGCTATTTGGCAGATGAGCGTGAAGGACTAGATGGTCCAATTCCTCAACCTAAAGATATGACCGAACAAGGCAGACTGGATGAATTCAGTGATTTGATATTAGGAGTCTTTGTCCCTTATGCACATCAGATTTTCTATGACGTAGATAATCTTCGTGATGTTATTTACGTTAGTGTCATTAAGAACAGGATCAACTCAAAGTTGGGCAAATTCAAGATGAAGTATGACATCTATCATAATAGAGTAGTAGATGAAAAGGTATTCAACAAATTTAAATTGGAAGAATTAAAGGAAAAGTATCCTGCATTTAATGAATTGGCCATCAATTTGATGCTAGATCAGGTGGATATAATATAAAAGACGAAAATCTAGATAATAAACGATAACGATATATGAAATCAATTTTCTTTGATATGGATGGTGTGCTGGTGGAGTATAACTCAGCACTGAAATATGTGGATGAAAAGACCAAGGCCCAATACGAAGGTCACTATCAGGATATCCCCGGCTTTTTCTCCATGATGAATCCCATGCCTGGGGCTATTGAAGCAGTACGTCGACTTGCAAAGCATTATGATGTATACATACTCTCAACAGCCCCTTGGAATAATCCTTCATCATGGGGTGACAAACGTAATTGGGCGGTCAAGTATTTCGGCGATACCTTTTTTAAGCGAATTATCTTAACCCACAGGAAAGACCTTGTTGAGGGGGATTATCTTATAGATGATAGCGGATGGAACGGTGCAAGTAGTTTCAAGGGAGAATGGATTAAATTCGGTTCAGGGAAGTTTCCTGACTGGGAATCTGTTGTTTCGTATTTGTTGAGAAAAGACCATATTATATCTGGCAAAGAATAATGAAGTTGGGTGTTGATATTGAGAGTAAATAACTGAATTTTAAATATTTAAAATATCACTTCGATTATGCGGGACGCTTATGGAATCTTAGACTGCTATGAAGAAGGAATGGAGGCAAAAAAGAAAAAGAACCACCTTAAGGCGGCTCGGTGTTTTAGAATGTGCTATTATTACTATGAATATGGTGAACTGAACGTCTATTATCGGCATATTGAAAGACGTGCACATAAATCATATCATTGGTTCGATTATTGTAAATCAAAACTTACTGAAGATGCTCAAAAAACACTTGAATTGGAAGAATCTTCTTTTTGTGGTAACTGGAGGGATTTTGTTAGATTTCAAGAACAAATGATTGATAAAGAAAAGAGTCTGCCATCACCCAATCGGCCTAAGAAAATGATGAATTATCTGCAGTTTTTAATAGACCATATCAAAATATTTAGATGCAAGTAGTTATTTGTTATTACAGAATGAAACATAAAAGAAGAGGAATGAGTAAACAAAAGATATTGTTCTTAGATATTGACGATATATGATGAAGGCTCTAGACTATATGAATTTTTCAAAGAAAAATACGTAAAAAAAAGTGTGCTGATACAAGAAAAAATAGTATCTTTGCACCTGAATTGAAGAAGTAACTCGGAAATTTACATCAAGAACGCAGCAATGCGTGCCAACCGAGCTTTAGGGATAGAGCAATGCCCTAAGAGCCACGGTGGCGAGCTGAAAAGCAGATGTGGGCAAACGCCAAAAACTCATTTAAGCTCAGGAACTGTAGATTTCCTTATGTGTCCGTCAAAGGCATATAGGGATTTTTTATGTTCAAATAGCAAGTGTTGTTACTTGTCGTTATACCCACATTGTTCAACGGAACACCCTTTTGTATAACAATTAATAGTAACAACAATGGAAAAGAAAAAAGATTTGTCATGGGATGAAATACATCCCAATGGAGATTTAAGTTATCACACGTTTCTTGATAGTTTCGAAGACATTTCAACTCTTAACGGAGTTGAGGTGAAAGTCGCACTTAGAACATTAAAGTACTATCTTGAAGAAGAAATCGGATATGAATTGTCTGACAAGGCGTTTCTCGCTATTTTCTTCAAAATAATAAATCTTCGTCCAGCCCGACCTTTTGGTGGGTGGTCTTTTCAATATGGATATGTTGTTCCTATGGCAAATCTGCTTCAAGAATATAAAATTGACTGTGGATTACATCCAATATTCAAATTCTTTAGGGTGCAGAATGAAGATAACCGTCATTACTCAAATATAATTCTTCATATTCCTCATTCATCAATTGCCTTTCCAAACGGGAATAAGAGTTTTAATGACCTTGACGAAGAGGAGCGGCTGCTCATTGATTATTATACAGATGAATTATTTGCACCTAAACAAGAAACAAGTAACATCTGCCACATGATATTCCCCTATTGCAGACTTTATTGTGATGTCGAGCGTTTGATTAACGATCCCTTAGAAAAGAATGGACTGGGAATATCATATTCACGTTGGGTTCCATGCAAGGATGGACATGGTAAGGTTTTACGTTCATACAGCGTGGAGAGTGAGGCATTTGCCTTATACTCAGATTTTCATTCGGAAGTTTCAAAGAAAATAGCTGGAATGTTAGGAGGCATCCTTTTAATAGATTGCCACAGTTTTTCTTCTTTGCCCAACCTACTGAACTCCAACCCTCCTGATATTGACATCTGTATAGGGTACAATGACGACGAGACTTGCCCTAACAAGGTCGTTATTGGAAACATTGTTCAATACTTCAAGTCAAGGGGATATAAAGTAGGTATTAATAACCCTTTCTCGAACAGTAAGACATTCTTAGTGCCCAATACGTACCATTCCGTGATGATAGAGGTTAACAAACGCCTATACATGGACGAAAATTCCCTTGAAAAGTCCGAAGTGTTCGAGAGGCTAAAGCAAGACATTCAGTCTCTATATGACCTTATTTTGACAAGCTAATAATAATTTTAATCATATTGTTCACAAATAGAATAGATATATGGATGATTTAGTAGACTACATTGAAAGATGTATGAAAGAGTTTGCAGATAAAACTGGCCTCCAGTTGACAGAACCTGCGGATGAAAAGACGGGAAAGAGGCCAGTTACAGGGACAATTACATTCTTGAAAGGCAATTCGGCCAAAACAACCGCAGCAATCTACAAGAAGAAAGATTAATAGTTGCGTTCCATGAATTATGATGGAATGTTTAGATTGGCATGCAGATATGTTAACCTTTTCCTTTTTCCTTCATATATAAGTGTAAAACAATTAAATCAAACAATCATGAAACAGGAAACAAGAAGAGTTCTAAAGAGCTGGGAGACCTCTCTCGAACGTTATGGGAAAATCGATAGTTGGAGATTCAGCCAAGACCTTACGGTGCTTGGAGAATGTCTAAGAGCGAAAGAAGAGAGTAAAAAAGTTCTCTTTTTAATTCATGGTATACGTGACCGAGCTGTCAGTCCGACTTTGAATGTCGGAGCACTGATATCATTGATAAAAAAGGCCCTCTGCGAATGTGGCCCTGAATCCAATGAAGATATTGGCTTCTTTGATGAAGATGTTATGCAGCATCGTCACAAAAAGGGTCAGGATGTCAGATTTAGGAGTGAGACTATTCACATCTTTGACGAGAAGTTGCGTTTCAGGAACGGAATGCCGCTCCGTAATTTTGATATCGAAACTGAACCTGCCAGCGACTCCAAGAAAGTGCGCAGGATTGTAGAGAAAAGAATGTGTCAGGCATATCACAGGATGAGCGGTCGGCAGGACAAAGATCACCCGTCCAACCGGGACCGATATTGGAGACAACGTGCGACTGCATTCCAATTGTACAATATTGGTCAAATGGAAAATGTTGAGTTTGTTTCTAGAGGAGGCTCTACACATTGGAAAAGGATGTACGACCCTTATACAGGAAGAATTGTGTTTAAGAAGAAAATGGCTTATGCTACGGAGCAGGAAGCCCTGGAGGCTATTGAAACATTTAAAAGAAGACACCCGTTTGACAAGAAAATAATGAGTGCTTATAAATGTACAGAATGCAATAAGTGGCATATAGGACATGATAATCCGATTTCCGTTGGAAATGGAATTACATATATTGGCACAGCATGTTAAAATCCTGTACAAAGCCCAGCTGTAGAATAGTTTACAGTGGGCTTTGTACATCAACAAGTAGAAGTTTTTAAAGCAGGAATCAATCTAATAACAAACAAATTTACAACCTAGTAAGGTTATTCGTTTAGCTTAAGGAATGTCCTTTAGTGATTACTCGGTGGAACGCCTTGGCAAGCAGCCTAATCAATTTTTAAATTTATTGCTCATAAAACAAGCTTGACAGATCTCTTTTCCAATAATTATCATTACCTTTGCACATAAAAAATAGGGTGGGAAATAATATGGAAAGACAAGAGACAGGACAATGCCCATGCTGCGGATCCGATGACGTGCAGCAGTGCGATGACGGGACATTCATCTGCATGCAGTGTGGCGAGACTTTATGTAAATAGTATCAGTTTGAAATGCTGCTTAAGGCCATTTAAACCTTGTAATGCCAACATTAAAGAACTAAAATCGTAACATCCCAATTAGGATGTTGAACCTTTTTTTGTTATTATGAGACTTTGGAAATCAAGTAACAAAAAATGTGCCATTTTTGTAACTTGTTGACCATTAGTGGATTTGCATAATCGAGCAAAATTTGCTATATTTGCACCTGCCATTCGAGGAAAATCCTTGGGCTTTTTTCACCTAATCTTTTTCGTATGCTGAACAAAGCAATTATGTATGCTAAACTCGCATGGGTTTATGCAAAAGGAATGTGCGGCTTTCGCCGACGAGTGTATGACCTCCAATTCGTATATGTACCAGAAGACAAGAATTGGTACATAGACATACCATGGCCAGGTGACCGCTATAATTTGGCTATGGTGGCGGGCTCCAACCATTTGCTTAAGTTACTCGACTATAAGGGAGAACGAAGAGTTAGAGTTTTGGTAAAGCCTTCAAGTAAATCTCGGCCAGAGTTGTTAGATAAAGGATATTTCGAGTGCGATAAACAGTTTTCACGTCTTCTTGATGGTGCCACTTATAAGGTGAATGGTCTTGATGAGTTTACACGTGAGATATGGATATGTCCCGTAACTCTAACGGTATTGGGACATTATCCTCAGTACATCTATATCAAACAGGTTAATATTGATGGAAGTGCCATTAATCCAGATGTTCGGAAGAACTATGTTAAGTTGATGCAAACGAAATTTGTTGATATTAATATTACGACCAGGTTTATGAACGTAATGGAGAAACTGAATATTGTCACGTTTAAAGACCTTATGTATGCTGTTGAAGATGATGTGCTGAAGGAATATCCATTGAAAGCACGTGAAGAATTGTACGAACTTATAGAGACACTTGATTTGCCATGGGGAACAAAAGAGAAACGAGAAGAGTCCATGAATAAAGCTGCAGGGATTGATAGGATGTGGTGTGTTGCTTTGACATACTCAATCTTACAAGATGAGATGAAAGAATGGAAGAAAGTCGGAATGGATTACAAAGAGCACCCTGATCGATATGAAGATTTGACAGAGTATGACGAAGAGGGTCGTCCTTGTGTAAAATCGAGGAACATAACCTATGTTATGCCAGATATGAACTACGATAATTTTCTTGAAGAAATGACCTGTGATGACGGAAAATATTCTGATCTCACCCTCTTTGATGACATATATATGCTGTTAGATTGCAGAAAATTTGTAAAACCAATTTCAAGTAGTGAATGATACTGATTAGCCTTTTCAATTTTAAATCAGTTTTAAAATGATGGTTACTTGCAGTTATGAAAGCACGATAATGTCGCTCCATCTTGTCGTCGGATTCTTGCTCTTGAAGTCATGTTTGATGGCGTTGGCAAAGACATCAGCTTTTCCCTTTCCATCCTTTCTGGTGTATTGCTGTGAACCAAGGACAATTGTTTCCGTACCGTTTACCTTGTTGATACGGTCAACGACCTTATCAAGCCTTTTCATCTTCTCAAACTGCTCTGCATTGAAATCGAACAAATCCTGCTGTATAGGACTGTTCGGTCCTATACCCATGACGATGACCCCTGCTTTCTTGTACCGATAACCTTTGATGAACAATCGTTCCAACACCTCTGTAGCAGCCTGAACGATGGTGATTGTCGAGTTGGACGGTGTAATCAGCCTTTTCTCCTGGAAATTCCAGTATTGCTGGAGGTCTTGACGGAAGGGATTCGTGTTGATAAACACGCCTACTACGGATGCCACAGTACTTTGCTGCCTCAGTTTTTCGGCACATCGAGCTGCGTAGTTGGCTACCTGTGTCCTTAGGTCTGTAAAGTCGGAAATCATGCCGTTGAAACTGCGGCTGGGGCAGATGCTTTTTTTCTTGGTCATCTCCTCGTTGGGCACGCAATCTTCGCCATTAAGTTCTGCCCATGTCCTGTAGATGACGATGTTTTTGAAAGTGGCCTTCACCCAGTCGCCATGATGAGATGCGAAGTCGTATGCTGTCTTGATGCCCATGGAGTCCATCCTGGCAGCATACCTTCTGCCGATTCCCCACACATCACCGACAGGATAGAGTTTCAGCGCCTTGATTCGTTTCTCTTCGGAGTCAATCATACAGCAGTGGCGGTAGCCTGGGTATTTCTTCGCGAAGTGGCTAGCCATCTTTGCCAGCGTCTTGTTAGGGGCAAGTCCGATGCTTACGGGCATACCAACATACTGCTTGATTTTCTTGTGCAGATTCTCGCCCCACAGTTTCAGGTCATGGTTCTCCATGCCCTTTAAGTATACAAAACATTCATCAATAGAATATCTAAAATATGCCGGAGCCTCTTGCCTGATGATGTTCACGACACGTCCTGTCAGTTCGCCGTACAGCTCATAATTGGATGAGAACACGGCTATCTTATTGTTTGGAAACTGCTCAGCCAGCTGGAAATAAGGAGTGCCAGCCTTTATACCCATTTTCTTGGCCTCGTTGGAACGGGCAACGACGCAACCGTCATTGTTTGAAAGAACAACAACCGGTTTGTCATTCAGGTCAGGCCTGAACACACGCTCACACGAGACATAGCAGTTGTCACAGTCGATGATGCCGTACATACTCTATTTTCTCCAGTTATGAATTGTCCATACCACGACCCCCCACACCTCGAAGTTGTCCAGTTCGTCAATTCTGATTGGCTTGTAATTGTCGTTGGCTGGAACCAGTTCGATATAACCTTCCTGTCGGTGCGTCAGGTCTAGGTATTTGATGGTGTATTCCTTGTCAATATAGGCCACGATGACATCCCCGTTTTCAGGAACCAGAGACCTGTCAATCACAGCGATGTCACCTGCATAGATACCGGCATTCATCATAGAATCCCCTTTGACACGTCCGTAGAACGTTGCTTCAGGATGACGGATAAGGTCCCTGTTAAAGTCAAGGCTTTCATGCTGGTAGTCTTCAGCAGGTGAAGGGAATCCCGCTTTGATGTCGGGTGCATACTGTAAGTTCAATTCTTTCTTGAACTCGCTGTCAAGTATTTCGATTTTATCCATATTTCAGTCACTACCTTTTACAAAATAATAATCCCATTTGTCATCTTTCCCTGTGAGATATTTAGTATCATCATTATTATTGGCATTCCAATATCTGAGTTTCATTTTCCACCCGTTGTCTGATGACATTACTACGGAATCACCTTCCAAAGAGAAATGCCCTTCTATCGTAATGTCTTTTACGCTGCCTTTATCAGGGAATTCATGTGTGTTATATGTAAAGGTATGATTCTTGTGGAAGATGATATTATGGGTTGCGCCATGAGGCTCGAACCACATGCCATAGATGATTTTGTCATTATAGATTTCCGTTGAATCCAGTTCATTCCTTAACAGGTCATATACAGGATGCTCAGAAGTCTCGTTTACGACGGAGTCGTTTCTGTCCTCGGCAACATAAAAATTTCTCTCTAATGCCTTATTGTTGCATGACACTATAAGCATTCCTGCCATTATAAGAAATATGTTTTTTAATTTCATGTTTTTATATCTTTGTTAATTCACTCATCAGGATCTCAACACAGTATTTTGTCTTGTTTACATATAAAATTTTTTAATTGAAGCTATTGTAGAGTAAACTCTATCTTTCCATCTTTTCTGATGTTACAGACTATAACAGATACGGTATCTCCTATTGAGAAGGACTTCGTGTCTTTCCCCTTGCTTTTTAATTTTTTTCTATGTATAAGACCTGAGCCATATCCATATACTTTAACGAAAACGCCATAATCTTGAATTCCACTAATTTTACCAGAATATATATGACCTACTTCAAATTCTTTTCTTTCTTGAAGCGAAAGAAATTTTGATTTTCTTTCATTTCCTTCCATGTAGAAAAGCTTAAAATGTCCTGGACTGTTCTCGCGTATATAAGTATATGCTGATTCAGCCAATATATTTCCCGCGGAATCACATAGCCCATAATGTTTTTCCCAATTCTCTTGTTTGCAGAATTTCACCACGCCCAAAGAATAATTCTCGAATTCTTGGCTATATTCAGTTGGAAGAATAACTCGGCCACGAATATCGACAAGTCCATATTTTTTATTTTTACTTACTTTGAACATGGCTTCATTTTGCTGTTCGATAGAATCATAGATGAAATCCGCCAATTGAGTTCTGTCACCAAAACACAAAGCATACTTACCAGAACACCTTTTTACGGAAACATCACCTAAATCTAGCACTGTTGTTATAATTGGCTCGGAATTTTCGTCAAGTTTAATCCTTGAATTTGAGGTAAAGACAATATTTCCGTCTTCATTAATAAGGTCGTATATGCTATTTCCATCCACGTCGGTATTATAGCGTTGTCCTATAATAAATCCATTTGGCAATGGTGATAAATCGTAATATGTTTCTTTCGTAATAACGGAGCCTTCTTTGTTTACAATGCCACAATAATCCCTTTCTTGAATAATGAAATGATTCCTGTTTACGACAGTCTTTATATTATAATCTATCATCGGTAGAACTTCTTGACCTAAGATGTCGATTACCCCTTGTTTTGATGAGGACTGCACGATGTAGAATCCATCCCCTATATAATTGATTTGATCATATAGGTAGTCGGTCAGTATTTGTCTCTTGTCATTACATAAAGCGAACTTGTCAAACATTCTCGCAGCAAATATTGTATTGTCATTACCTGAGAATATTGGTATCACGTTTCCATTCTCGTCTGTTTCCAATTCGTGGTATATACATTCGTGGATGACTTCGCCATTGTACCCGAAAATACCATATTTAGTATTACGATAATCGCTTTTTATTACTTTCCATGTATTATTGGGTAATTTGACAATGTCATTATAAATTACCGGAACGATAGTTGAGCCATTGGCCCCAACAATTCCTATATTTCTTCTATATTTATTCTGTATGAGGAATCTGTCTTCTGTTAGTCTTTCGACAATGTCCTCATCTATTAATGACAATACTATTTGTCCTGTTTTGTCAATTAATCCATTCTTAAATTCACTTGTAACTAAGTATAAGGACTCGTCAAACACATCAATTGAATTATATATGAATTCTGTTAGAAGGACCTTATCTTTGTTTGCCAATGCGCATTTGTCCAATAAATAAACAGAAAAGTTATCCTCATCTAAAGGTCTATAGTAAGGACATATATTTCCATCCTCGTCAGTGTGTAATTCTGGGTATCTACACTCGGCAATAATGGTGCCGTCAGGCTTGTACATTCCATAAAGTTGGTTCCCATAACCATCATTCGTTACTTTTATGTTCCCATTTCGCTGCAATTCAAGTGAGGAGAATTCACAAGGAACTACCAGCGATCCGTCTAGATTAATCGCGCCATATAGAAAGCCTTTCCCGATTAAAATAAGGTTTTTGCCGAGTGGTTCAAATTTATATATACCATATGTTGAGAATATAGTTTTCCCAGATTTGTCCAACAGTAAATGCCCGTTTTGTCCTGTTGCTATATATATTCCTTCAACTAATGGCTTAATGTCGTTATAAATATAATCCGTAAGGCATATGCTGTCAACACTGGCCAAGGCACATTTACCTAGAAGGATTTGTTTTTGGCAATATTTGTCAAGAGGAAGAATTGTCGTAGATATTTCGCCGGACTCATTAAAGTCCAGCTGATCATAATTGCATTCGACTATTTCGTTTCCATTCTCGTCTATAACACCTTTTTTCTTATTTATCTCCACTAATAAATGTCCATTCGGCAAGGGTTTCATTTTGCTATATTCTTTTTTGCTTAGCCGATTCCCCTCCGCGTCAAACAAAGAACAAATGCGGAAACAGGTCTTGACAATATTGCCATTCTTAAGGATTTTTGAATGAAAATCTGCGTTTCCTTCCTTGTTTACTATTTTTTTTGTTGCGAAACACGGAAATAGAATATGCCCAGACTCGTCAGCCAGTCCGTACGTTATAGCGGACTTAAACCATCCCAAAGAAATTCTCTGGCTGAGAATGTAACATCCGTCAGGGCTCTGTTCAATTGAGTCATATCCCTCTAGAACTACGGTTAAGTTAGAATCGTAAAGAGTTCCATTGCGAATAAAATAACCATTACTTAAAACAGCAATGCTATGTATATCCATTGGCATAACCAGATTCAGACTATAATCCATTAGACCATAATCTTTATAATGTGAATGACTCTTTTCAATAAGGATATATCTACTTGAAATTTTTTTTATCTTGGAGTATTCGAATGGTAATATAGAATGTCCGTTATCGTCAACAATTCCATAGTACAGCAATCTTTCAGCCAAATACTTGCCTGACGATAATTCTTCAATTATTTTTGTCTGAATTTCTCCAATATGTGAGGGGATTGTCTTGGTTCTTCCTGCATATCTGAGTACATATTTGTTTTCATCTTTTGGTTCAATCTTGTCAAATAGTGGCTCTAATATGACTTTCCCATCTGGCGACATTATTCCGTAGCTACTATCAGAGGCTTTGGCAATAATATAGTTCCCGTTAGCATTCTTATATCCTCTTAAAGTATAACTAATGACTTTTTCCCCGTTTGTGTTATATATATGGAAGTTCCACCTTGAACCGCATGCAAGAAGTACTGGGTTTTCTTCGTCAATCCACGACAATACATCGTAATCAATGTTTATGATTCGCTCATTTCGTAAATTTATAAGACCTCGTTTTCCTCTTTTATTAATGACAATTGCAAAACCATTCCTAAAGGGAAAAGCCTTACCATATTGAGGTTTGATAATTACCGTGTCATCTACCTTATATCCGTATTTCCCATCTGAGACAAATGGTTCTGGGATGACCTCCCCTGCTAACACCATTGAAAACACGTTTCGTTCATTTTCACGAGCGATCTTCTTGCATTGAGCATGTTCGTAACGTTCCTTACGTTCTCGGATTCCCTGAAATACTTGACTCCACCTCTCTTCCTTTGCTCGCTCCCAATCCTCGATCAGTTTTCGTTTATGGTCATCCGCAACCTCTTTGAAATCATAATCGCAATTATGGAAGAAGACATCCTTTCTTATGGCATCAAATGTCAATTCCTCAATGCTCACAAGTTTGTGGTGCCATTCTATTTTTATTCCATTATTACTTACTACTGGCGTTTGCCAGAAACAGTTAAGCATGAACCTTCCTCTTTTCAAGGACTCCTCCTGTGCATATAGATAACCATTTCCGACGAAAGCAGGTTTCAATGGCTTAGAACTATCCTGTTCAGTGTTAGACCGATAGTAGTCCTCACTATCAAAAACAAAAATATTTCTTCTATGTGTATAATAGACATCTTTTTCACACATTTTTTGATTGTCGATAGAGAAATGAGGAAATATCCATATTAAGAAAGAATTAGCCATTCTATAGAATGAATCCTTGTCAATAACACTGCTTAAAAAGGTATTATACATCAAAGTTTCAAAGACTAATTGATACCCATAGAAGTTGGCAGCTACATCGGGCTTGTGCCAATGCACATCCTCACCATATATGCTGATTGTTGGATAAGAACTTATTTCGCTGAAACGCTTATCGATTGCAAATACCTGCATTAGCTTTTGGCACATGTCTTTATGCAAATTACTTTCTTTAAAATGCCTATACCAGTTGATTGTAGACCGTATTGGGTCAATAGCGTCATAGGTTGACTTCAACGGACAGTCGTCACCATTGGAGTAGTGTGAAAAGAAATATGATTTATAACGCTTCGACGCGAACTGTCGGGAGTCAAGGCGTAAGGGTTGACCGCATACTGCGCATACATACTTGTATTTGCCACTCTTCTTCGCAATGCTTTGCAGTTCCTTTAATCTTGTCAGTTCTGCTTCTGTCATTGTATCAAGCATGTTAGCGTCTACAAATTCTCCTGATTCAACATCTATTAGATCTATGATAGTTCTTTGGGTTGCCGAATCCGAATACTCTTGATCTCTTACTGTCGTGTTATGTTGTTCTTCCATCTCAAAATATTGTCTTTAATAGTTGTTTGCAAATTCCTTGGATCTACATTGAAACGATGGATCTCCACCGTTCTGACTGCATCCACGGAGTTGGGTCATTATCAAAACAGTAAATCATGCTACTGTCGACACTGATTTTGTATAATCCTTCATTTGTCCTCTGTATCATATACTCGTCTGGAGTTGATAACTTGCCGCCAAGATTACTGATACATTTATTGATTTTTGATATTTTGGGATTTCTGATCGTTGGATCCAAAATGTTTGGAACATTCATGGCATCTCCACCAAAGAAATGGTATATCTGCCCATATTTACGCATGAGCTTCTTTACTTTTTCTTCGTGTATTACTTTTTGCTTGATACTGATTGGTTGATTGAGATTCAGCCCCCCGGTAAGTGACTCTGCAAGTATGAGGACATATAAAGCCTTTTCAGAACGTGAAACCTTTAGTTCCTCGTTTATTTCAGGGAATTTCACTTTTTGTCTGAGTGTGTCAAGTAAGACTATACTCATGGAATTCTCCTTCATCAAGCAGAGGTCTATTATCTGTTTATATACTCCGCTGTAAACAAAGCGGTCATTGCTGTTGTAGATATTCCGTAATATGGAATATTCTGCATTCATCATTGAGGTAAATCGATATATGAATTGCTTTATCTCACCTAGTATGTCCTCGTCTATAACTATCTTTAAGAAATTTGCGAAGATATTGTCTTCAGATATCGTTTCGCCTACTTTTATCAGCAATGAAGGATAAGTGTCGGCTAGGCAGTTAATGTGCAGTTTCTTGCATAGTTGTTCTTTGCAGAAATCTGCGGTTGTCATTGACGACACTTTTTCCTGAATCTTGGCCAATTCCTTATCGTCAAGGTTAGGCGTTAGGAATGTCATGACTTCATTGAAGAGTTGCTGAGGGGTAGCTCGGTATGTTCTTGCTATTTGGGGTATATATGCAAATTCAAAACCTGCCAGTCTCATTGCATTTTCAATCTGCTGGAAATTACTGTTGATGACCTCGTTTATGCTTTCGGAATAATTTGATTCAACATAGATCACTTGTGAGTTTTCAAGTTGGATGCCTTGCTGGGGAACTTGTACATGTACCATTTCCGCATCGTATTTGCCCTCCAGACAGTACATCAATGCAATCATCAGTAGCGCCTCGTCTTTGTTGCACATGCCGTCTGCCAGTGTTATCTTCTTAAACAATCCCATCATGTCAAGCTTCTCCTCATCTGGTAGGCAGCTTATGTTGTTGACAGCGTTAGAGAATGTAATGAATCTAGCATCGCTAAGACAGTCTCTCTTCAACCGATAAGCTTCTTTTATGAAACTAAATAGCTCCATCTCACGACTGTCAATGACAGAGTCGGCTTTAATCAGGTCCGAGACAATCCTTGCTATTGAAATCTTCTCAATTTTATTCATGTCCTCTGGATTTTAGTTATAACAAGTACAAAATTACACATTTTTTTTGACTAGTTGCAATCTTGCGCCCAAAATCCGTCTTTTTTTTATCTTTTGAGAGTAATGTTGTAACAAATATACATCATTTAGTTTCTCGCAGTAATTTTGCATCAGAAATCATTACTATTACCTAAATTAAGTATTATATGGAACAGGCTATTTTAAACGGAGTGGGCAAAAAAATCAGGAACGGCTATCTAAATGGACAGGTTCCCGAAAGTACAATCATTGCCATGTATAGAAAAAACAGGAAAGAGGCTGACTCTTTCTCTGTTTTCGGCTATACACCAAGAGAAATCGCGGCCATGTTAAGAGAGACCCATAATCCTCTTCTAAAACAAAAACTTCAAGAGTGTCTTGAAAGTAAACGTGAAATATCTATGAAATCTAATGCACAGAATGAAGTAAGTCTGGCAAAACTGGAGAGTTTCAAAAAAGATGCTTGCGGTGTTGGTCTCCGCAAGGTCTTAAAATGGATGAAAAAAGAGGCAAAGATGACAAAAGACCCGGAAACAAAGCTTCTTCTCATTCTGTTGGAGACAGAATTTGCGAACCTGTCAGCAAAGCAGCATAAGGGTAAATTGAAGAAGATGATATACGAGCGCAAGTCCATACTTATATACCAGATGGCAGATTACCTAGAAGATCTAGGATGGAGTTACGGCATTAATGATGAAGCCGGTAAAAACGCCTGTTATCTTGTTTATGTTTACCTTCCTAATAATGCCCAGTTAACTTGGCATTGTAATGATTACGGAATATATGAATGCTATCCTTTAATCGATGCTGAGTGGGACGGTCAAGTTTGTATGACAATGGAAAAGATATTGTCTTATATAGACAAAAAGTATTTCAAGTTACAATTCGCGGCATAGTTGAAACATTGCAACATTTCAAGGTGGCATAAAATCATTTTTGTAGCAACGTTTCCAACTAACACTAATTATGTTATAATCATCTTATCTTTGCATCATCAAAGTCAAACTATTAAAACTTGGAGTTATGGAGTATCGATATTATTACACAATGGAGTATTTGCCTACGCGTTACGAGGCAGGAGAAAGAGAGTGGAATAACCGCCACGCAGTATGGAACTTTAAGGATGGCATCTGCAGCAATAACATCCTTGACGACATGGCGTCAATTGTTAATGAAGTTGTTAAGGGAAGAAAGTCTGAATATGTTATATGCTTTATACCGGCATCAACAAGCAGTAAGACGACAACACGTTACGCTTCTGTTGCCCGCAGGCTGATGGAAAGAACAGGTGTTCGGACAACCCTGTCAGCTATTAAGAAGGCATCTGACTCAGAATCAGGTCATGTCGCTGGAAAAAGCAGCAACCCTACGGCTGATTTCTATTTTGACCCTAGCTTCTTCAGAGGGAAGAAGGTTATTCTTGTAGACGATGTCATCACCCGTGGACGTACTTTTGTACATACAGCAGACAAAATGATGGCCAATGGCGCTTTATCTGTGGTTGGAATGTTTGTTGCAAAGACAGTGAACCCAGATTGGAATTCAATGGTGGCATAAATCTAAATTATTATAGCTATGATTAAGGAAGGCAAAATCAGTGCAGAGGAGATTTCGGGTAATCGTCATTATGAGCCAGACAGTGATGACAATGACTATGAGCCTTATTATTATGATGAGGAACCAACTTATGACCATTACAACGGATCGTACGCTCAGGATGTTGAAGGGTGGAGCGACCAGGATATTGATGACGTTCTTGACGGAGATCCTGATGCTTACTGGAATATTGATTAAAGAATGTTGTAATATCACTAAAGATTCAAATAATAGCAAAATAATTACTAACTTTGCAATCTAAACAATCTAAAAATCAAATTAAATATGGCATTGAGTAAGGAACAAATTTTGACCCTCACTTGTTTAAAAGATGTTGGAGTTAAGGGTATAGGCCCACAAAAGATTTTCTCTATAGCAAGAACTATAGACGATAAGGGATTGTCGATAAACTCTTATGAAGAACTTGCGACTCTTATGGGTGGCATGAAGGAGAAAGCTATACAGAAAGTTACACTGGAAAACCTAAACGAAGCTCGTCAGTGTGCAAAAGGAATCATTGAAACCAGTGAGGCTGCAAGCATTGGATACGTAGGTTATTTTGATGCCGATTTCCCAGAAGTCTTACGTCATGCCATTAATGAAGAAGGCAAACAAGACCCTCCACTAATCCTTTGGTATAGGGGAGATTTTTCCATAACAAAACTTCCAGGTCTTGCTGTTATTGGTACTCGTGAGGCAACACCAGAAGGTATCGCAGGTGGAGAATACCTGTCAGCCCAGTTTGCTCAGAGAGGGTTTAATATTGTTTCCGGTCTAGCTGTAGGATGTGACACCTGTGGCCATAAGGGAGCATTGAAAGCAGGAGGTAAGACAACTGCTATACTTGCTAATGGATTAGACCACGATTCTATCTACCCACCGGAGAACCAAGAACTGGCTGAGGAAATAGTAAAAGAGGGAGGGTTGCTTTTATCTGAATATCGAATAGGCTCAATAGTTAATCGTTATAATCTAGTTGCAAGAGATAGGTTGCAAGCTGGTTTGTCTTTAGCTACGTTAGTTGTCCAAACGGGTGAAAAGGGTGGCACTATGCATGCTGCCACAACGACATTGACAGCAAACAAACCTTTATATACAGTTCTTTATAAAGACCCTGCGACAAATAACCACGAGAAATGTTTAGGCAATGCTTTATTGGTAAGGAAGGGAGCAAAATATATTTCTGGCAGTGATAATTTGGACGTAATCAGCGAGTCAATTAAGAACTATAAGCCAATTAAAACTGAATTATTTGATTGATACTGCCATGAGAAAGAATATAATTTTCGATTTGGACTTGACCTTGGTAGATACGACCTTGGCAGAACCATATAGAAGTAAGCGTGATTGGAATGGAGCATATTCAGTTCTCCCTCATTGTGCTGTGTATGAAGGTCTCCAGGAAGTTTTCGATATAATCCGCAAATATGACATAAAGACATGTATAGTAAGCACGTCTCCACGGCCTTATGTCGAAAAAGTCGTTCAGCAATTCAACCTGCCCATTAACTATATAGTAGCGTATCACGACGCAAAGCCGATCAAACCACATCCTGCTCCTATGTTGAAAGCTCTCGAAGTTTTGGGCTGTGATGCTAAGAGTGCTATATCATTTGGCGACCGTGTTATAGATATTCAATCCTCTAATGCTGCTGGTATTGAAAGCGTTGCTTGTTTTTGGGGAACTAAGGAAAAAGGAGAACTTTTGAAATCTGCCTATAATCATGCCATAGTAAGGCCAAATGAAATATTAACGTTAATTAGATAACGACATGGAAGATAGAAGTCTTCTAAAAAGCATTCTTCAAGTCGTAGTTCATAAGTACCCTGACGCAACAAAGCATTGTACAACAGGGCACATTCAAGAGCAAGAACGCCAAACTATGGACGGATTTGGGGTGAAGGTAATATGTGCAATTACCATAGCCCAAGCAACCTATTAATTCTATTTGCCTTATGAGTGAAGCGAAAGGATGTTTGGGGTGGACAGGTGCCACAATTGCATGGATTCTTTTGTGGGGATTATGCCTGTCGATAGCCAATACTAATAATATTAGTCCCTTTGGTGTATTGCTAATTATCATCGGAGGAACACTTATTCTTGTCTTTCTTGTCGTCGTTGGCATCTTGCTATATATACATACTCGCGAAAAGAATTATTTAAAACACAAGAATCGTGTAGGATATATTGCTAACAATTATAGTCTAGCCTACCATAAATATATTGAAGAGAATCATATTAAGCGTGATGGTATATCTCTGTCAGATTTAAAGATGATCGGTTCTAGGGAAGATGCTCTCTGGCATCGTGAAGAGAATCTATTAAGAGAAGAGCAGGAAAAAAGGAACATGGAATGGAGAGAGAAATGCCAACAGCGTAAAGAAAAGGCCGATAGTATAATTGAAAAATATCCAGATGGCGCTGAGTATTGGGGTAGGTCATACATTCGTAAGGGGCATAATATGGTAACCAACACCGCTATTTGTGATGCTGAAGAAGAAATTATAACTATAGATAAACATATTAAAACTGAGAAATGGGAAAAAAAACAATATGTCTTTACCGGCCATTGCTATAATATATCTAAAAAGTTTCTTGCTAATTATGGAAGGTATTTTTACTATGTGCCGTTCATGAAACTGGATGCAAAAGGCAATGAAATTGGTGGGTCATATAAAGTATGGCAGTCCTTTTACGCCTCAATGTGCCAAGAAACATTGGATTACAAATATTTCCCATATATAAAGGAACATAATTCATCTCTGCCTGGGCTTAAAAACAGGGCACGCTATTTCCCAACGCCAGTATATGCTACTATAGCTAAATTCATCAAAGAGTTATCTGAAAGCTATTGTAAAGGTCATAATGATAGAATTACCGTCTTGTTTAATTATGATAAAGACTGGAGTAAGGAATCTTTGCATTTTCATTATAAACCATTATTGGATATATTGTCATCAGAAGAATACAAAGGACGTATTACTTGTAAAGACACCAGTCTATTAGATAAATATGATGTAGATGAAGTTGAAAATATACGCCAATTATCTGATGATGCAATAGTCATATTTGATATATTTACAGAAAACGCTGAATTGGAAAAGCTCTGTCGGCGTATAATATCATGTGGCATTTATTCTCGCCCCGTCATTACATATATAAGTCTGCTTAAGGCTTATGATAGAAATGAAATGTCTGATTTGATTGAAAAGGAGAACAATCGACAGGCTATAATTCAAGAGGAAAGGTGGAAAGAAGAACAGGTAAAAAAGAAACTTTTAGAAGCAACATCTTCATGGGACACCCTGGATAGAGGACTACATTACTCTTATCTTTTTTATTATTACCCTACAACCTGTGGTTTCGAGGCCACAGAAGAAGAGTGGGATAACAGGTGGATTATATGGGATTTTAAGAACACACCTGGCAAGACTACGGCAGATGAACATGAAGAAGCACTGGGTAAGGTGATACCGATGGTTAAACACAAACTTCTATTAACTTTTGAAGCTGCGAACCTGAAACACCTAACATTTGTATGTATTCCTGCGTCTTCACAAGTCAAGACAAAAGCCAGGTATGAAGAGTTCTCTAACCGTATCTGCGGTGAACTGGGCATGATAAATGCTTATCCTCATATAACGGTACAAAATGAGAGATTGGAAAGGCATCTAGGAGGTACTAGCACAGATACCTCGCAACTTCACTTTGACGAGGACTTCTTCAAGGGGAAATACGTTTTGCTGTTTGATGATGTAATAACGAGAGGAGATTCCATGAGAACATTTAAATGGAAGATGGAGGAACTGGGAGCCAGGGTGGTAGGTGGACTGTCTCTCGGCAAGACAAAACATGAGCGTCCCATCAAAGCCTAAGTTAAGAGTACAATAAGATAGATATTATTATGGTAAACGATAAAAAGCTTAAATATTGGAAAAGAATGGCCATTGTTACAAAACAAGATTTGGATAGTGGCATAAAAGACAGTAAGGGTGTTCTCTATAGCGAAGACGGGAAACGCCTATTGAAAGGATGCGACCTCCCTAGGTATACAATAAAGGAGGGTGTAGAGGTTATTTGTAATGATGCCTTCAATGACTGTTATCCCATCAATGCCGTTAAATTCCCTAAATCCCTAAAATATATTGGCGACAGAGCATTTCAAAGTACGTTTATTGACAGAATGTCTTTTCCAGACGGTCTATTAGGAATTGGAGAACTTGCTTTTGCTTTTATGCTAGGACGTGCCAAAGAGATTGTTATCCCTGATTCCGTCATTTATATTGGCAGTTCAGCTTTCTGCAAGATGTCCAATTTGAAAAAGGTTCAGATTGGGACTGGCTTAAATGTAATTGAAAGTTTTTTGTTTGTGGGGTGTTTTGAACTTAAAAGCATAATCCTTCCAGATACAATCACCGCAATTAGAGATAGTGCTTTTGATGGCTGCCCAATAAAGGAAATAGCGATTCCTAGAAATGTTAATGAGATAGGAACCAATCCGTTCATTGAAACAAAAAAAATAGGATGCTTGTCAGATAATTTTATCTTTGAAGACAATGTCTTGTATTCAAAGGATAAAAAAGAACTCATCATCTGCAATACCCGTAAGAAGAAATTCAAAGTTCCAGAGGGCGTGAAAGTAATCCGTCCGTTAGCTTTTAGTAATTCAGAAGTGGAAAGTGTTATTTTGCCAGAGAGTGTAAAAGAAATAGGAAAAGAGGCATTCTGCCATAGCAAATTAAAGACAATCAAACTGCCCCGTGGAATTCGTGCCATAGGAGACTGTGCTTTCGCTTTTTCCGACTTGGAGTCTTTATATATGCCTGATAGTATTACTCGTATTGGTGGAAATGCTTTTGAGTGGTGTGAAAACCTTCAAGGCGTCCGCTTCCCCGAAAATCTTGAAGAAGTAGGTAATGAAGCTTTCTATTTATGTAAGAATTTAAGAGATGTTCAACTCCCCGATAAACTAAGAATCATTGGAAATTCGGCGTTTGCTAATTGCTATCAGATAAAAGCGATATCCTTGCCTGAATCAGTAGAGTCTATAGGATGGAACCCATTCGAGCAAATAGAGGATTTGCAATTGTCCTGCTTAACAAAGAACTATAAGTTCGAAAATGGTATTTTGTATTCAGCTGATGGTAGAATTGTTATATGTTATATTGGGAGACATGATGAAATCAAAATACCAGAAGGCGTTGAGCTAATAGGATCACGTGCTTTTAGTTCTAGACATGTCACGTCTGTTTCATTGCCATCCACTATACGAGAGATTGGGGAAAGGGCTTTTGCTAATTGTAGGGAACTGAGTGAGATTAACATCCCGGAATCATTATTGACTATTGGAAAAGAGGCCTTTAAGTCTTGCAAACAACTGAAGGAGATAGTTATCCCA
>ODAI011963241.1_pt1 | contig 26977 bp, 21 predicted proteins | sample 1539321 | NCBI WGS metagenome assembly ODAI01 (sample SAMN02144231, study PRJEB22623) | gut metagenome | biome: sheep rumen | host: Ovis aries | place: New Zealand
CCGCCCTCGACCGTGACCGAGATCTTCCGGTCGGCGTTGGACTCGACGAGACCGTTCGCGCCTTCGATATTTACCGGGACATAGACGATCTCGCCGGGCTTGACCGTATCCTTCTCCGGACGCACAGCGATGTCAAAGGGTCCGGAGGCGGAGCAAAGCTCGCTGCGGCCTGTCTCGCGGCCGGAGGCGTCATAGGCCACGGCGGTGACCGTGCCGGGGGCGTATTTGACCTTGAAGAGCGCCTTGCACTCTTTGACTTTCTGCTTGCCGACGCTCTTGCCGTTGATGAGCAGCTCAACCTGCGCCTGGTCGGAATAGACCTCGACCTCGGCCTTGTTGCCCGTGCAGCCTGCCCAGCTCCAGGAGAGGATCGCGTTGGTGCCGCGCCAGATGGACTTCGACACGCGCACGCCGGGGTGGTTTACCGGCCGCACGGCGATGACGGGATTGCCCTCGAGGCCCCAGACTGTGGAGGTATACTTGCAGCTGCCGTCCGGGACGCCGAGGATGTCGATGACGCCCGCGCCCGCGAGGATCCAGGGATAGGGGCGGTTGAAGGGCATGCCGCCGGTGTAGCTCCAGGCGCCGATGCCGGCTTCGCCGAGATAGTCCCAGCTCGTCCACATGAAGTCGCCGACGAGATAGGGGTACCTCTTCACCATCTGCCAGTTCTTCCAGATATCCTGGGGGAAGGTCTCGCTGCCAAAGAGCACGCGGTTCGGGTGCGCCTTCTCCTCCAACGGATAGCGCCCGGAGGCGTAGTTGTAGCCCGCAATGTCCAGCGCGTCGAGGAAGGGCGTGGTCACCTGGTCGATCTTTTTGGAGTTGCCGCTCTTGTTCATGCCCGAGCCGATGAAGGACGCCATGATGTTGAACATGAGACTCGCGTTGTTGTTTTCCTTCTGGGGCTTCTGCTCGCCGCCGGGCTGCTCGCCGTCCTTATAGAGGGCGTTGCCCTTGGCGGTCCTGCCCATGATCATCAGGTTGCAGCCGCAGGTCACGGGGCGGGAGGCGTCGAGCCTGTGGCAGAGATCGATCATCTTTTTGCCGTAGTCCAGGCCCTTGGCCTCGGCGGGCTCGCCCACCTCGTTGCCGATGGAGTAGAGGATCACGGAGGGATGGTTGAAGTCGCGCTCGATCATGCTTGTCACGTCGGCTTCCCAGCATTTCTCAAAATCGCAGCCGTAGTCGTGCGGGTTCTTGCGGTTGTACCACATGTCGAAGGTCTCGTCCATCATATATACGCCGTATTTGTCGCAGGCGTCCAGCATGGCCTTCGAGCAGGGGTTGTGAGCCGAGCGGATGGCGTTGAAGCCATTTTCCTTCAGAATACGCACCCGGCGCTCCTCGCTCTCGGCGTAAGTCGCCGCGCCGAGAATACCGCTGTCGTGGTGGACGCAGCCGCCGCGCAGCAGCGTTTCCTTGCCGTTGATGAAGAGGCCCTTGTTCGACCATGTGATCTGGCGAATACCGAAGGGGATCTCCACGCTGTCGCCCTCGCTCGCGGTGATCTTGGCGATGTAGAGATACGGCGTCTCGTCGCTCCAGAGCTTCGCGTTCGGGATTGTCAGTTCAAAGCTCGTCCCTTCGCCACAAATGCCGTCAATGTCGGCCTTCACAGAAACAGGGCTTTCGATCTTTACAACTGCCGGGGCGATGCTCACGGTGGAGATCTTCACGCTCTCGGGGCGCAGCCCGCCCTTTTCGCAGACGTGCAGCCACACCGGGCGGTAGATGCCCGCGCCGGAATACCAGCGGGAGTTGGGGAGCTTCGAGTTATCCGCCACCACGGTGAGGGTGTTCTCTCCGCCGTAGTTCAGCCCCGTCAGCTCCACAAAGAAGCCGGTATAGCCGTAGGCGTGGAAGCAGAGCTCCTTGCCGTTGAGAGAGACGGTCGCGTTTTTATACACGCCCTCGAACTCCACAAGGATGTCCTTGCCTTCCCACTCCGTCGGAGCGGTGAAGGTCTTTTCATAGGTATACAGGCCGCCGGGGAAATAGCCGTGGCCGCCGTTGGACACATCTTTACCGCGCTTTTCCGAGATCTGCGCGTCGTGCGGCAGGGTAACGGCTTGGCCGTTACAGGTCCAGTTGGTGTTGAAAGAGATCTGTTTCATTCTGTTTTTCCTCCCGTCTCTATTATAACATACAAAGCTGAAAAAAGCAAAGAAACACGCCCACGACGGGGCGTGTTTCTTATAATAGCGAGGTCAGTGATCAGTCGACCTCTTTTTTGGTCTGGTGCTCGGCGATGAACTTCTGGATGTCCTCGCGCATGGGCTGGTCGATGGGGTATTTGCGGATGATCGCAATGCCGATGACGGCGAGGATCGCAGGGACGAGACCGATGATGACGATCATCCAGGTCAGCATCGTGGGCATCTTGGCCAGGTCGCCGATGTAGTTGCCGGTGACGGAGTCCACTTCATAGCCGATGGCGATCAGCACGCCGCCGACGATGGCGGAGGACACGGCGCTCTGCGCTTTCTCCAGGAACTTCTCCAGCACGCCGGTGAGGGCGGAGCGGTCTTTGCCGGTCTTGTAGATGGTGTAGTCCATGATCTCCATGCTCAGGTTGGAGCCGGGGACGAAGTCGATGCCGATGAAGAAGGCCAGCAGGAACATGGGGATGAAGAAGAAGATCGGGCTCTGGCGCAGCAGGCCCAGGATCTGCAGAACGAACATCAGCGCGCCGGCAGCGCCCTGCATGGTCAGGTCGAAGATGTGCATCTTCAGGAAGTTTTTCTTGAAGAGCTTCAAAACAGGGTTGGCTACGATAGTGCCGAGAATGAGCGGGAACATCATCATCATGGAGATGACCATGGACAGGGAGGCGAAATATTCCATGTTGACTTCGCCAGTGCTCAGATCGGCCGCATAGGCATACTTGACATAGTACACAGGGGCGGCAAACAGGAAGGTCCAGATGAAGCCCGTGAAAATGCACTTGAAGAAGTTGAGCATCATGGGCTTGTTGGTGCGCATGAGCTCAAAGAAGTCGGAGAACTTGACCTTGTCCTCGGGGTCCTGCTCCACCACGTGCTTCTCCTTGACCAGGAACCAGCCGATGATGGAGATGACGAAGGAGATCGCCATGGCCACGAGAGCGAGGATCATATAGGCGGTCTTGAAGCTGCCGGTAGCGGCCTGAATAGAGACAGCGATCGCTGCCATGAAGGAGCCGAAGACGCCCAGCACCATGACCCAGAGACGCGGGCCGATCAGGAGCTTGGAGCGCTCGCCGGGGTCGTTGGTCATCGTGCGGAACAGCAGGTTCTGGTTATAGAACGAGGCGCCGATATCATAGACCAGATAGAAGAAGATGACCCAGACGGAAACCGCAACGGCTTTCGTGGTGATGCCGTTCGGCAGAGCGTAGAGCGCGATGACGCCGATGGTGGTCATGATGATGGAGATGAGGAAGAAGGGCTTATACTTGCCGTGCTTGCCGATCTTGCCGCTGTCCATGATGAAGCCCTGGATCGGGTCGTCGACCGCGTCGATGATGCGGGCGGCCAGCAGCAGCACGGTGGCCAGGGTGGCGCCAAGCTTGCCCAGACCGGCGTAGTCGGTCATGAAGGTCATGAACATGGCGGACATGAAAACGGCGGCGATGCCGTTGTTGGTGGAGAGCGCTGTGCTGCCGAAGATTTCTTTGAAGCCTACCGCTTCGGGACTTTTGACTTTCGGTGTTTTAGCCATGAGCTTATACTCCTTTTCTCTTTTCTCACGTCAGGCCTTTTGCCTTCTGACCGGATTATACGAAAAAGAGCACAAGGTTTTATATCAAATATGTATGAATCTTGCCAATGGTGTATGATGTTGCGCGCGGTTATCTCCTGCTGTTCTTCCCGCCTGTCAGCAAAGTCCGATGCGCATTGCAAGGAGTATTTGGCAATACAGCCCTGCTGTTTTGCTTCGCAGCGCGGCGAAAGGCGCCGGCTCACAGATAGCGTTTCCTTGCTATCTGTAAGCCGGCGCCTTATCCGCTTTTTGCCGGTTCTGCGCTCGGTGCGCAGAGCGGGCGTCACAGCGCCGCTTTGATTTTCTCGATCATCTCGGCGTATTCATCCTCGCTGAGTTTGGTCTGGCCGGGGTTCATGGCAAAGACGCCGCCCCACTCAAAGCCGTCGCGGTACTTCGGCACAAGATGGACGTGCAGGTGGCAGCCCGTGTCGCCGTAGGCGCCGTAGTTGAGCTTTTCGGGGTGGAAGACCGCGTGGATGGCCTTCGCCGCGCGGGCGACATCCTCCGTAAAGGCCGCGCGCTCCTCGGCGCTGATATCGACGATCTCGCTGACGTGATCCTTATAGGCCACAATGCAGCGGCCGGGATGGCTCTGCTCGCGGAAGAGGATCAGTGTGCTCACGGAGAGCTCGCAGATGGGGATGCCAAAGGCGTCGAGCAGCTCGCCGCCCATGCAGTAGCCGCACTTGCTGCGCGGGGCTTCTTGTTCGGTCATAGTGTGTCCCTCATTTCTGGTAGAATGTATGGTCAGACGGCGCCGCACCGGAGTGTGGGAGCCGCCTGCAGGTGCTGTTATTATATAGCGTCGCGGCGATTTCCGCAAGAGCGTCGATGGAAACATCGGTGCTTGTCATGCCGGATCCGCACGGATAAACCAGACCGGCAGATCCTCCGGCAGACAGGGGACGCTCAGGCGCATCCCACCGGGCAGGATTGCGCCCTCGCCCCGCAAGCGCCAGCCGCGCGCGTCATAGGGAAGGGTCACACACACCGACGCGGCGCCCTCGTCGAACACGGGGCAGGCCAGGATGCGCCGGCCGCAGAAGAAGCAATCACTTTCCGCGTCATAGGCCGGATCTTCCAGGAACACCGGGTATACCAGCGGGGCGTAGACCATCCGGGCGTGCTCCATCTCCGCCGAAAGATACGGCACCAGCGACTCGCGCAGGGCAAACAGCCGCTGAACGGCCTCCATCCGATCGGGATACAGCCAGGGCATGGTCGAGCTCTCGCCCGGCTTCCACGAGTGGAGCGTGAAGCGGGGGAGGAACACGCCGTACTGCAGCCAGCGCAGGAACAGCTCCGGCCCCGGCTTCGGCCCGGCAAAGCCGCCGATGTCCGGCCCGAAAAACCGAAAACCGCTCAGCGCCATGGTCATGATCTGCTTGTGGTTCCAGCGGAGCTCGGCAAAATCCGTATAGTTGTCACCGGTCCAGGTAGCAGCGACACGCTCCATGCCCGCCGCGGCGCAGGGATTTGTTGACTGGGCCGCCCTTGTCGCCCAGACCGAAAATGCGCTGCCCTTCAAAACGGCGGGTATAGTGTACCGAACCCTCACCCAGCTCGCCGGCATAGTTCCGGGCGAGGCCGCTTCGATCCTGGTAGAGGAGGCCCCGCTCTGTCTGCGCGGTGATTCGAAAATTCCTCTTCTCTATACGAAACGACACGCCGGACAGGGAGAAGCGGATCTCAGCGTCCGTCTCCTCTGCCGCGGGACACTGCAGGACGAAGCCCTCCACCGAGAGCTTGTCCCGCCCGGACAGCGGGACGTCTCCGTCCCCCGGGCAGACGCTCCAGGTCGGCAGCAGCGGCACCTCCGGCCGCAGCAGCGAGATACGGAGGATCCCTTCCAGAAAATCCAGACGCATGGCGACGCCGTCCGCTTCATAAACGCGCATGGACGGCCCCGCCTCCGTCAGTCGGAATCGATGATCGAATTTCATATCACAGGACCTCTCTTTTTCAAAACAGTACTGCCCGCCGGCTGTGTGATCTCTTATATCATACCACAAAGAACGCGGCTGTCAAAGCGTGAATGATAAACGCGCCCTGCGAGGAGAGCGGAGCGTCGGCGTTCGCTTTGCAGCGCGGGACAAAGTGCTGCGCAACGACAATTAAAATGGGAAATAATAGAAAACCGGGAATGAAAAATAATAGAAAAATGTGCCTTGCTTTTGAGACTTCTTTTTGGTAAAATACATCTAATATGGGCTTGACCCGGTTACAGAACGGATGCGTACAGATGAAAAAGAAAGTAACGATTCAGGACATTGCGGACGAGCTCGGTATTTCCCGCAATACGGTCTCCAAGGCGATCAACAACACCGAGGGGATCGCCGAGGCAACCCGCGAGAAGATCCTGCAAAAAGCGGTGGAAATGGGCTACAAGCAGTTTTCGTACGTCCATGCGATGACGGAAGCACTGCAAAGCGAGGCGCAGGCGGAGGGCAACCGGTTTGAGGGCGAGATCGCGCTGCTGACAACAAACCTGTTCAGCCGATCGCACTTTGCCTCTGTTATGCTGGACCGCTTCCACCAGGAAATGGCGCAGATGGGCTATACGATGTCCATATATCGGGTGGAGCCGGACAATATTCTGCGGCTGAGCCTGCCGAAAACCCTGATCCCCGAACGTATCAGCGGTTTTATCTGCTTTGAACTTTTTGACTATCGCTACTGCGAAATGATCTGTTCGCTGGGGATCCCGGTGCTTTTTGTGGACGGGCCGAGTAAGAACAACGGAAAATCGCTGCCCTGCGACCAGCTCTATATGGAAAATACCGTGGAGCTCACCCACCTTGTGCAGACGCTGCTCTCCCGCGGGCTGCGCAGGATCGGTTTTATCGGAGACTGGACGCATTGCCAGTCGTTTTATGAGCGGTATCTCGCCTTCCGGAACGCCATGCTGTTTGCCGGCGTTCCGGTAGAGGAGCGTTTTTTGATCAAGAGAAATTGGGATCAGGATTTGTTCAACCCCCTCAACGCGCTTGAGGAAATGCCGGACGTATTTCTCTGTGCCAACGACTTCGTGGCATACGACGCCATACGGATCCTGCGCGCGCGGGGGATCCGCATCCCGGAGGACGTGCAGTTCTGCGGCTTTGACGATTCTCCGGAATCCCGCTTCCTTGTCCCGGCGCTGACCACCGTCCACATCCATACACAGATCATGGCCTACGAGGCCGCGCAGCTCCTGCTGTCACGGATGCGCGAGCCGTCTCTGGATTACCGGATCGTCTATACGGAGACCTATCTGATCGAGAGAGAGTCGACACTTGGCACCGGGAAAACAACGGAGGATCTGCAAAAGGCAGCTTCGTCTGCTCTTGCATGATATGTATTTGTGTCCTGCCCGGAATCCTTTCCGGGCGAATTTTTATCCCAGGGGATTTACGGTCTTTCCACCGAACTGTTTTTACGGTATACTGTACTCTGATAAAAAGACATGGATTGTCTTTTTTCTATTGGATAAAGTATTGATACGGAGGAAAATGCAATGGATCTCGTGGAAAAACTCACAGCCGGAAACCGGGCTTATCTGCAGCAGGGGAATCGAAGCCGTCGGGAGGAGACGGCGCAAAACGGGCAGCATCCGTATGCGATCGTCATCTGCTGCTCCGACTCCCGGGTGATCCCCGAGCAGATCTTCGGCGCGGATATCGGAGACCTTTTCGTGATCCGCGTGGCCGGGAATGTGCTGGATCGCCACCAGCTCGGAAGCATCGAATACGCCGCGGCCCATCTGCACACAAAGCTGGTCGTAATGCTGGGGCATACGGGCTGCGGCGCGGTCGGTGCCGCCTTGAGCGGGGAAGCAGACGGCTTCATTTCGTATATCACGGAGGATATTCGCCGCGCGATCGGCGATGTACACGACGCGGACAGAGCCTGCCGTCTGAACGTCTGCAGCGGCGTCGAGCGGATCCGAACGGAGTTTGCGGAGCACCCGGAGATCGGGAGCATCGCGGTCCGCGGCGCGATATACGACATTAGGAGCGGCGCCGTGGAATGGCTGTGAATAAAGTCCGCCGACCGGTCAGTATCCCGGTCGGCGGACTGTTTGCAAACAGGAGCTTATACAACGAATTGATAAACGGTAAAGCCGGCGTAGATGCACAGCAGCACGATTCCCTGCCAGCGGCTCAGCTTTCCTTTGAGCAGCGCGGGCAGGCACATGATCGCCATCACAGCGAGCATGATCGGCAGATCGATGACAAGGCTCGAATTGATGCCGCCCATCACGGTCTTCTCGGCAGGGATCGCAAACGGGGAGAGTGAGATTGCGGCGCCGCTGACCAGAACAATGTTGAACAGATTGGCCCCGATGATATTCCCCAGCGACAGCGAGCCGTGGCCCTTGACAAGACTGGTGATCGCGGTGATCAGCTCGGGCAGGCTCGTGCCGAGCGCGACCATGGTCAGACCGATGACCGAGTCGGGAACGCCGAGGGCCGCGGCGATCTTGGTGCCGTTGTCCACCAGCAGGCGGGCGCCGAGCGCAATGGCCGCCGCGCCGATCACCAGCAACAGCAGCTCCACCGCAAGGGGACGCTCTTTCCCACCGGTCTCCTCGTCCTCGCTCTCCTCCGCCAGCTCCGGGTGCTTCTTCATCTGCAGCGTGGAGACGACCATGTACACGACGAACACCGCCAGATAGAGAAGACCCATCCAGCGCTGAAAGCTGCCCAGCGTCCAGGCAATGGCGGCATAGGAGAGGGCGGCGGCAAAGAAAAAGGCCGTCGGCAGTGCGAAGGACTTCGGATTGACTTTGCCGGGGCTGACAGAAATGGTGATGGCCGCGATCAGACTGGTGTTGCAGATGATCGAGCCGATGGCATTGCCATAGCTGATGCCGGCGTTGCCCTGCAGGGCCGCCTGGCTGGACACCATGACCTCGGGCAGGGTCGTCCCGATGGAGACGATCGTGGCGCCGATCAGGAGCTCCGGCAGGTGAAAGCGGCGGGCAATACCGACCGAGCCGTCGACAAACCAGTCGCCGCCCTTGATCAGCAGTCCGAATCCGACAAGAAACAACAGTACAGGTACAAGCATAATAATCAGATTCCTTTCTCCATGGTTGACAGGCAAAGCGCGGCGGGGCGGGATTTCCCGCAAAACGGCAGAGCCAGCCTGCACAGAACGTAAAATATATTATAGCAGAGTTCAGTGCGTATTGCCAGAAGTTTCTGCTGCTTTTCATATTCAACGGACAGACACTGACGCAAGCGGGAAGGGCGTGCCGCTGAAAAGGTGAGAGCTGAAAGGACAAAAGCAAAGCCTTTGCCATTTCAGCTCTCAGGTGTATGAAAGGAAGTGAAGCATTAATGATAGCGGCAGACAGTGAAAAACATCTGGTCAGAGCCGGTGATGCTTTTTGCGTCTGCGGCGTTTGCGCTGGTGGTCCTGGATCACCTGCACCAGCATCAGCGTGCCGATCACGAGGAAGGTGCCGATCAGTACGCCGACCATCGGCAGCATTTCCTCGGGGGTCTCCTGGTTGACGGCGTCAAGGCCGGGGGCAGCCCAGACGGCGGGACGGTCGGCCACAACAACAACCGCCGACTCTTCCGCGGGAAGCGGCTCTTCGGTGGGAACGCTTGTCGGCTCGGGCGTGGGCGCCGCTGTCGGCGCGGGAGCAGGTGTCGGTGTGGGTGTCGGTGTGGGGACGGGTGTGGGTTCGACTGTGGGTTCAGGCGTCGGCTCGACCGTGGGGGCGGGCGTCGGAGTCTCGGCGCCGATTACCGTGATGACCGCGCCGTGGCTGCGCACCTGTGTGCCGCCCATGCCGTCAAACACGCAGACAGCTTTCCAGCCGTTCAAATCGGCGGTGATGCCGAAAATCGTAAAGACATCGGGGCCGTTGAGCTTGAACGAACACTGCGGGAAACGGTTCTTGGCTTTGTCGATGCTCAGCTGCTCCTGCCCGTCCGGGCTTTCCAGCTCCCAGTGACTGCCGATGCAGAACGTGGCGGAGGAGACGAACGAGGCATACTGGCCCGGCTCGACGGTTTCGCCGCCGGGGTGCTTGGCAATGTTCGGGGCGTAGATCATCGCGGTGTAACGCAGCGAGATCGTGGCGCGCTGTGCATTGTGGATCGTCACGTCGATGGGATTGCCGTTCATCATGGCCGGCGTCCCTTCGGCAAAATAGTAGCCCTCGAGCGGCTGAAGTTCGATCACCAGTGTGAATTCCCCGTCGGTAAAGCTGCCAGTGACAATCTCGCCGCTGCTGTTGAGCCAGCGATAGCCCGTCATCGTGTAGCCGCTGCCGTTGGGGGAGACCTTGGCAACGCAGGTCGTCACAGACATCATGGCCACGGGCGTGGCCGTCAGCTGCACCAGAAGCTTTGTGACCGGTCTGGCGCTCGCCGGAAGCATCGAAAGAGAGGACGTATCATAAGGCGCATCCGCGGGGATGGCTTCAGTCGGCTCTGTCGGGGTATCCCAGGAATCGCTCTCGCCGACCGGCGCGGCGGCCGTCTCGTCCGGAATCTCGATCATGCCGGCCGTATCCGAGGCATAGGCCGCCGGAGCGCTCAGGAACAGCAGCATGCACAGCAGCAGGGCCAAAGCCGGTCCGCGTTTTTTCTGCCTGGACATAGATGCCGCCTCCTGTTCGCATAAAATAGGTTACATAATCTTGCACTGCCGCTATTATAAACGAATCGTGAACAGAGGTCAAGTCGCTTTCACACATAAATGAGAAAAAAGTTCTTTTTTGATAGACCTTGTGTTTTCCGGGCGGAGTGGATATAATACAGCCGGTAATTGTCCGGCCCTGTCAGGGCCGAACAGGAAATAAAGCCTGAATGAATCGAAATCAGCGCGAGGAAATGCTATGATCCGATATGACGCGGGACAATGTGATATCGCCGTGATCGGCGCGGGACATGCCGGGATCGAGGCGGCACTGGCCGCGGCGCGGCTGGGGCTGGATACGGTCTGCTTCACCGTAAACCTGGACAGCGTGGGCAATATGCCCTGCAACCCGGCGATCGGCGGCACCGGCAAGGGCCACCTGGTGCGCGAGCTCGACGCGCTCGGCGGCGAGATGGCGAAGGCGGCCGACAAGGCCTGCATCCAGTACCGGATGCTCAACCGCGGCAAAGGCCCTGCGGTCTACTCGCTGCGGGCCCAGGCCGACCGGCGGCGCTACCAGGAGGTCATGAAGCAGACGCTCGAGCGTCAGGAGCATCTGCGCGTCAAGCAGGCCGAGATCGTGGACATCGGCGTCGAGGCCGGTGCGGTCCGCTCTGTCACCACGCACACCGGGGCCGTGTATCGCTGCCGCGCGGTCGTGATCGCCTCCGGTACCTATCTCGACGGCCGCACGATCGTCGGCGAGGTGCTGCGCTCCTCGGGGCCGGACGGGCTTGCGGCCGCGCTGCCGCTCGCGGAGCGGCTGCGCGCGCTCGGGCTCAGTATGCGCCGCTTCAAGACCGGCACGCCCCCGCGTGTGAACGCGCGCACGGTCGATTTTTCGAAAATGGAGCTGCAGCGCGGCGACGAGGAGACCGAGGGCTTCTCCTTTTCGACGCTCACGCCGCCCGAGAACCGGGCGGTCTGCTACCTGACCTATACGAACGAGCAAACCCACGCGATCATCCGTGCCAATCTTGACCGCAGCCCGATCTATTCCGGTGTCATCGAGGGCGTCGGCCCGCGCTACTGCCCGAGCATCGAGACCAAGGTGATGACCTTTGCCGACAAGCCCCGGCACCAGCTCTTTGTCGAGCCGATGGGGCTGAACACCGAGGAGCTCTATCTCCAGGGCTTTTCCTCCTCGCTGCCCGAGGAGGTGCAGGTGCAGATGCTGCACACGATCCCGGGGCTCGAGCACGCCGAGATGACGCGCTGCGCCTATGCGATCGAATATGACTGCATCGACCCGACCGAGCTCACAGCGACACTCGAGAGCAAAAAAATTGCCGGCCTGTACGGCGCGGGGCAGTTCAACGGTTCCTCCGGCTATGAGGAGGCGGCCGTGCAGGGCTTTGTTGCTGGCGTGAACGCCGCGCTGAAGCTGCTGGGACGCGAGCCGCTGCTGCTGCGCCGCAGCGACGGCTATATCGGCACGTTGATCGACGACCTTGTCACCAAGGGCACAAACGAGCCCTACCGCATGATGACCTCTCGCAGCGAGTACCGGCTGATCCACCGCCAGGACAACGCCGACGAGCGCCTGAGCGCGATCGGGTACCGCATCGGGCTCGTCAGCGAGGCGCAGTATCTGGCCGTGCAGGCCAAGTACAAGGCTGTCGCGGACGAGATCGCGCGACTCGAGCACACGCACCTTGCACCGAGTGAAGCGTTAAACGCCTTTCTGGAAGCGCAGGGGACCGCGCCGGTGCACGCGGGTATCTCCCTGGCCGAGCTGCTGCGCCGCCCGCAGCTGAGCTATGCCGCGCTCGCACCGTTTGACACGGAGCGGCCGGCGCTGCCGCACGCGGTGGTATATGAGGCGGAAATCTCGCTGAAATACGAGGGCTATATCAAACGCCAGCTCAAACAGGTGGAGGAGTTCCGCCGCCTTGAGGATAAGCCCCTGCCGGTCGATATCGACTACGACGCCGTTGCCGGACTGCGGCTCGAAGCCAGGGAAAAGCTCAAACGCATCCGCCCGGTAAGCTTTGGTCAGGCCGGGCGCATCTCCGGCGTCTCCCCGGCAGACGTGTCGGTGCTGATGATCTATGTGGAGTCGAGTCGCCAATAAACGCCGTAGGGGCGGCAACCTGCCGCCCGGCGAGCGAAGAAACAAATAACACGAAAAAATTGGGCGAATTCGCACTTTTTGCGAAATCGCCCAATAATTTTGCTCGTATCACGTTGTACCGCACGGGCGGCTGGTAGCCGCCCCTACGTTCATTTACGAACTTCTGATACAGTTTCTTTGGATTCCTTTTATTTATCCTCTTCCTCATCGGTGAAGATCTTGAGATTCTGGGTGTTCTGTGCGCTGGGCTTTTCGTGGCGGCCGATGGGTCCGACGGGTTCGACGGGCGGCTCGGCGGGCGGTTCGGCGGCGGGCGTTTCGTCCTCGTCGAAGAGACCGGCAAAGTAGTCGCGGGTCTCGGCGTCGCCCTCGTCGACAGGTTCTTCCTCGTCCTCGTCGTCAAGCGGCTCGATCTCTGGCTCGGCCTTCTTCGCGGCGCGCAGCTTCGCGCGCTCGGCGCGCTGCTGCGCTTCGCGGTTCTGGCGCGAGACGTAGAGATAGGCGATCAGCGCCACCAGGCCGATGGCCGCGGCCAGAAAGACGACCAGCGTCAGCGGCGAGCGGTTGGAGTGGCTGGAGGTCGTATCGACCACAGGGCTGCGCGTGGGGATGGGCGTGGCCGTCGGTGTAGCTGTGGAGAGCGGCGTGCTCGGCGTCGGGGCGACTGCCGCCTGGTTGACCTGCAGTGTCAGCACCGTGCTGAAGCCCTGGTAGCTTACCGTGATGCTCTGTGTGCCGGGCTGGTTGAGCCGCGTCGGCACGCAGGTGACGCCGTTGCTGCTGCCGCTGATCTCGTCGATCGAGCGGTCGGTGTATCGCACCTGCAGCACCATACCGGTGGGATCAAAGCTGTCGCCCACGGTGTAGCTGAGCTTGGTGGGACGGCGCGAGATCGAAATGCTCTCAATGACCTTCTGCACCGGCTGCACCGTCACCTGGAACTGGGTGGTCTGGCCCTGATAGCTGACGGTGATGTTCTGGGTGCCCTCGGAGCGCAGCACCTGCGGGGCCCAGTTGAAGCCCGAGGAGATCTCGCGGATGCCGAGATTCGACACGACCTGCAGGCGCATACCCGTGACGTCCACGGTATCGCCCACGGTGTAGCTCGTGCGGTTGGGGGAGGTCAGCAGGTAGATCGACTGAACGACCTCCTGTGCCTGGGCGACGTTGACCGTGAAGGTCGTGACGGCGCCGCGGTAGCTGACCGTGACGGTCTGCGTGCCGGCCGTGGCCAGCTGCGTGGGGGAGACCGTGAAATCGGCGGGATTGGTGACGGTCTCGTTGATGCCGTTGGACCACTGGGCGAGCAGCTGCAGACCGGTCACATCCAGCGTGTCGCCGACCTGATAGTTCGTCTTGGCGGGCCAGGAGGAAACCGAGAGCGCATTGATCGTCGGCTCGCTGATCGTGACGGTCGCAGCCTGGCTGGCCGTGCTGCCGGTGACGCCGTTGTTGCTGCTTGTGACGACACAGTAGTAGTATTCGGTACCCGGCATTTCTCCGTTGACCTGATAACTGCTGCTGTTGGCGCCGAGGATCTGGCTGCCGCCCTGGTTGCCGGCGTAGCTGTTCATGTACCACTGATAGCTCAGCGCGCCGCCGTCAGCGGCGGAGGCATAGACCGTCAGCGTCGCACTGTCGCCGACAAAGATGCGCGCCGAATCGGGGCCGCTGACCGTGGGGGCCGCCGCCATGACAGAGAGGGAATACGTCAGCGTCTGCAGCACAAAGTCGCCCTGCTTCACGGTCAGTGTGAACGAGAAGCTGCCGGCTGCCGAGGGAGTGCCGCGCAGATAGTGCAGCGTGCTGTTGCCGCTGAGAACCGATTCGACGTAGCAGCCGGAGGGCAGCTGCCCGAACGTGACCTCAGCCGTGGCCATGGCGTCCTGGCTCGCCGTCAGCAGCAGGTCGAGCGAACTGCCGGCCGACGTCGTGCCGAGATTGATCGGCGCGCCGGTCTGCTGCGGTAAGGCGGGTGAGAGCGGATCGCCGGATATCACACTGCCGCTCTGCCCGTCGCCGGAGACGATGATCCCCTCGGCCATGGCGGCGCTGCCGCAGCCAAGCAGCAGCAACAGAGCGAGAGAGCATGCAAATATGGATTTTTTCATAGCTATCCCTTCCTGAAAAAACAAAAGTTACAATTTTATTACAATTCAGACTCCATTATACACAGTTTTCCCCGAAAGTCAAGATTGCAACTGCCGTGGAACTGTGGTAAAATTCAAACAAATGAACGCTTTTTGCAGCTTTTTTACAGGGAGGTGGCAAAGTATGCCGGATCAGCGCTGGTACAAGCAGATGACGGTCTATCAGATCTGGCCGCGCAGCTTCTGCGACGGCAACGGCGACGGCATCGGGGATCTGTGGGGCGTGCTGGAAAAGCTGGACTATATCAAAAGTCTCGGCGTCGATGCGATCTGGTTTTCCCCGCTCTACCCCTCGCCGAACGCCGATTTCGGCTATGATATCTCGGACTATAAGAATATCCACCCGGATTACGGCACGCTCGAGGTCTTTCAGCAGGTGCTGGACGCCGCCCACGAGCGGGGACTGCGTGTATTCATGGACCTGGTGGTCAACCACACCTCGGACGAGCACCCCTGGTTTATCGAGAGCCGGAAGGGGAAGAACAATCCCTATCACGACTATTACTACTGGCGACCCGGCCGCGTCCGGCTGGGCCTGCGCCGTCCGCCGAACAACTGGACCTCGCTCTTCGAGGGCGGGGCCTGGGAGTATGACGAGGGACTGGATGAGTACTATCTGCATCTCTTCGCCAAAAAGCAGCCCGATCTGAATATGGCCAACCCCCGCGTGCGCGAAGAGGTCAAGGACATCATGCGCTTCTGGCTGGATATGGGTGTGGACGGTTTTCGCGAGGACGTGATCACCTTTATCGGCAAGGCGCCCGGGCTCCCCGACAGTTACCCGGCTCTCCCGATCGCCAACGGCAGCCAGTATTACTCCAACCAGCGCGAGGTGCTGGAGTATCTGCGCGAGTTCAAGCGCGACGTGCTGTCCCAGTACGACTGCTTTGTCGTGGGCGAGAGCCCGCTGACCTCGGTCGACACGGCCCTGCGCTACATCACCGAGGGGGACGACCAGGTGCTCGACGAGATGATCGCCTTTGAGCACATGGAGGCCGACTGCTATCGCACCGATCTGCTGCAGCGGCCTTTTGACCTGCGGAAAATGAAGCGCGCCTTCTCAACCTGGCAGGAGAAGCTGCAGGGGAAGGCCTGGCCCGCGCTGTACATCGAAAACCATGACCACCCGCGCATCATCAGCCGCTACGGCAGCGAGAAATACCGCACCGAGAGCGGGAAAATGCTGGCCGCCATGTATATGCTGCAGCGCGGCACGCCCTTTATCTATCAGGGGCAGGAGCTCGGCATGGTGAACATGCCGCTGCCGCGCCCGGAGGACTATCCCGATGTCTCCACGCGCAATAACGCCCGTATCCTCTCCTATCTGCTGCCGAAGGGCCGGGTACTGGAGCTGATACAGAAATCCGCGCGCGACAACGCGCGCACGCCGATGCAGTGGACGGCGGAGGAGAACGGCGGCTTCACGAGCGGCACCCCCTGGTTCCAGGTGAACGCCAACTACACCGAGATCAACGCCGCCGCCCAGGAAGCGGATCCGGATTCCCTGCTGAATTTCTACCGCAAGCTGATCGCGTTTCGCAAACACAGCGCCGTCGCGCTCTGGGGCGACTACCGCGAGCTCTGCCCGAAGAGCCGCGATTTCTATGTCTACGAGCGGCGGCTGGATACCGCGCGGCTGCTCGTGATCTGCTCGTTCTCATCCGAGCTCAAGCGCTTTGAGCCGCCCGAGGACATCGACCTTGAGCACTGGAATCTGGTGCTCGGCAACTACGACAATCCTTTTGTCATCGCCCGCGGCTTTACGGCGCGGCCTTATGAGCTGCGCGTCTACCGCATGGGCGGGGAGAGTATGTGATGGTTGAGATCGAAGAGAAGGCCTACGGCAAGCTGAATCTGTCGCTGGACGTGACGGAAAAGCGGCCGGACGGCTATCATGAGATGGTCATGCTGATGCAGACCGTCTCGGTGTGCGACGAACTGACGCTGCGCTTTGAGGGCACAACGGTTACAGCGCGCTCCAATCTGCGCTATGTGCCGAATGACGAGCGCAATCTCGCTGTGCGCGCGGCCAAGCGCTATCTCGCGGCGATAGGCGAGAGCACGCTTGGATTGCGCATCGAGATGAAGAAGAGCATCCCGGTCGGCGCCGGGATGGGCGGCGGCTCGGCCGACGCGGCCGCGGTGCTGCGTGCGCTCGATCGGTATTTCGGCGCACGGCTCGGGCGCGAGAGGTTGATCGAGCTCGCGGCCGAAATCGGCTCGGACGTGGCGTTCTGCCTGGTGGGCGGCACGATACTGGCCACAGGCCGCGGCGAGGAGCTCAAGCCGCTCCCGGCGCTGCCCGCCTGCCGCTTTGTCATCGTCAAGCCAAGCTTTGCGGTCTCGACGCCGGAGCTCTTCCGCAAGCTCGACAGCACCTCCGTGCGCATCCACCCCGACACGGCCGGACTGCTCCGCGCCCTCGACGAGGGCAAGCTGCCGGAGCTCTGCCGCCGGATGTACAACGTCTTTGAGGACGTGGACGATCGGCGGCTTCGCGTTGTGCAGGAGATCAAGGGCCGGCTCCTCGACGGCGGCGCGCTCGGCGCCATGATGACCGGCACCGGCAGCGCGGTTTTCGGCGTCTTTGACGACGCCGCGGCCGCCGAGAGCTGCTGTGCGGCCCTGGGGCGCGACATCCCCTTCGCCGTCACGGCCGAGGCCGTAGGGCAGCTATTGTAGGGGCGGCAATCTGCCGCCCGCGCTGTGCAGTTTTATATATACAGAAATGCTGGGCGAGTTCGTACGATCACAGTCATACGAATTCGCCCATCTTTCGTTATCCTTGTAGCTTTTTCCGCGCGGGCGGCTAATAGCCGCCCCTACGGTCACTTACGAACCTTATAATACCAATCTTCAATAAAACGCTTGAAAACAAGCGTTTTATGCGCAGCATCTGCTGCGCCGGGCAAAGCCTGTGCTTTGCCCGAGATTGGTATTGCACGGCTTCTTCAAAGGCGCGCTGCGCCTTTACCTGTGAGCCTGATGGCTCACAGGTAATAAAACGATTTTTAATCGTTTTATTGAAGAATAGTATAAACCGTCACCCCATCACATACGTCTCCTCTAAATTCAGTGCACTCGTAGGGAGGCATCCCCAGATGCCTCCGCGTCAATCACGCGGTTGATTCGCACGGAGGGATGAGGGCATCCCTCCCTACGCGACCGCAGGGGATACCCCCCGGTCATCCCCTGCGGTTTATCTGTCCGACTGCGTCTTCAACACAACAGATGTCCCACTTTGCAACAGATATTGTCGGGGACTGTCATTCCATCACATAGGTCTCTTCCAGGTTCATCCGGAAGCTGTCGTCCGGCAGCACCTCGGCCAGCCCTGTCAGCAGCGCGTCCATGCGCGGCTCGTAGGACGAGACGGATTCCCGCAGCGCGCTCTCACTGCCGAGCGTGCGGGAGAAGCTGACCTGTACCGTCGTGCCGCCGCCGGGGCGGGAGGAGAGGAGCAGCGTCCCTTCGTGCAGCCGGGCAATGCCGCGCGCGACGGTCAGCCCGAGACCGGCGCCGGCGTCCATTTCGCTGAGCTGATAGCCCGCGAGATAGCGGCTGAACACCGCGGGCATCTGGGACGGGGCAATGCCGCAGCCGTTGTCGCCGACGCTCAGGATCGCCCGCTGCGGCTCGACCCTGAGCTCCAGCTCGAGGCGCGTCATCCCCTCGGCATGGCGCAGCGCGTTCGAGATCAGATTCAGCAGCAGGCTTTCGATCAGATTGCCGTCGGCCCACAGATGCACAGGCTCGCCGCAGCGCAGACTGATGGCGAGCTCCGGCTTCATTAGGCGCAGCGTGTCGGCCGTGTTGACGACGAGCGACGTGAGATCCAGCGGCCCCAGCACCAGCGGCAGCGTACCGCGGCAAAGGGCGTGGACAGCCGCCGTATTCGCAAGCATGCGGTTGAGCTTGAAATACTGCCGCTCGCACTGCAGCATGGGCGGCGACATCACCGGGAAGCCCAGCGCGTGCACCGTCTGCTGGATCGAGAGACGCAGGTTCATCAGCGTCGTGCGCATCGCGTGCAGATAGGCGTCGCTGACGAGCTCCTCACGCAGCGCAGGCTCGGTAAAAAAGACGGCCGTCGTATCGCCGAGCGGATGGAAACGCACAATATAATACCGGCCGCTGATCGGCAGATCGGCCGTCAGCGCCCCGCCGACGGCCACCGGGAGCTCGCAGCCGAGCAGTTCGGCGAGCGGGCGGTTCATCAGCTCGTGTCCCAGCATCCGCCGGGCCGCGGGATTCATATAGCAGACCGCGCCGCCGCGCAGCAGCACGGCGGCCTCCTGGGTCAGATTCAGGATCTCATCGCTTCGGGAAGACATGGCACTCACCTCGTTCTCAAATAACCGCTGCAGCGATCAAAACACAGGATATTGCCTTTTACGGACACAGTATACCGTATATCGACAAAATATACAAGAGCCGGGGGAAAACAGCTCGGTTTTCGGGCAAAAATTCGGTAATTATTTCGGGCGCTTCCGGAAAGACAAACCTTGATTTTTGACTGTCAAATATGATACAATTATCAAGGTTGAAAGAGGATTCTTTCATCCACAGGCATATCAGCAAAAAATTTATTATATGGAGGAATTACGTATCATGATCAAAGTTGGCATCAACGGCTTTGGCCGCATCGGCTCCCTGGCCTTCCGCGCCGCTATCAAGTCTGACGACATCGAGGTCGTCGCCATCAACGCTCCCGGCCATCCCGCCAGCCACATCGCTTACTGTGTGAAGTACGATTCCGTGCACGGCCGCTTCGATGGCGAAGTCAGCAGCAACGATGAGGAGAGCACCATCACTGTCAACGGCAAGACCGTTAAGATCCTCTCCGATAAGACTTATCGCGACGCTACCCTGATCCCCTGGGGTGAGCTCGGTGTCGAGTACGTGCTCGAGTGCACCGGTGTTTACCTGACCAAGGAGAAGGCCCAGGCTCACATCGACGCCGGCGCCAAGGTCGTTATCATGTCCGGTCCCGCGAAGGACGACACCCCGATGTTCGTCTGCGGCGTCAACCTGGAGAAGTACACCCCCGACATGCAGTTCGTCTCCAACGCCTCCTGCACCACCAACTGCCTGGCTCCTCTGACCAAGGTTATCAACGACAACTTCGGCGTTGTCGAAGGCCTGATGACCACGGTTCACGCCTCCACCGCCACCCAGTCCATCGTTGACGGCTTCCCCAAGAAGAAGGACCTGCGCGGCGCCCGCTCCATCTACAACAACATCATCCCCTCCTCCACCGGCGCTGCCAAGGCTGTCGGCAAGGTCATCCCCGAGCTCAACGGCAAGCTGACCGGTATGTCCATGCGTATCCCCGCTCCGGACGTGTCCGTTGTTGACGTCACCTTCCGTCTCGAGAAGGCCGCCACCTATGCCGAGATCTGCGCTGCCGTCAAGGCCGCTGCCGAAGGCCCGATGAAGGGTGTTCTGGAGTATGTCGACGATCAGGTCGTCTCCTCCGACTTCCGCACCGACGCCCACACCTCCATCTTCGACGCCCAGGCCGGCATTGCCCTGAACGAGCACTTTGTCAAGCTCGTCGCCTGGTACGACAACGAGTGGGGCTTCTCCAACAAGATGCTCGACCTGACCCGTCACATCGACTCCGTCCGCAAGGCCTGAGTTGAGTCATCTCCGCAAGGAAGCAAGTTTAGCTTATGAAAATACCCGGGCGTTTATACGCCCGGGTATTTTTCAGCCATGGAAGTGAGGCGTTGGCCTTAAAGAATGGCCTTGACCTTTACAGTTTGAGTCGCCTGTTGGGACACGAAAGCGTCAGGATCACGCAGCGGTATTTGGAGGCGGTGCGGGATGAACAGGTCTTGACTTCGGCAAAGAAAACAGGCGTCCTCGCACATCTTTGAACATCTATGGAACATCTATCGAACAACTTTGAACATCTATGAAGATGATGGAGAGACTTTGAACATCTCTCCATCATCTTACTGTATCTCTATATTATCCAATCCATGCGCGAGGATAAGGTTAATCAATTCATTGCGGGAATAGTTCGTCTCTGCGGCGAGTTTATCCAGCGCGTTTAAGGTCTCTTCCTTAATCCGCACCGAGATTATGCGGTTTCCATCCTCGCCCCGCTTCTTGATAATCAGGGGTTCGTTCTTCATTTGCTCCACCTCGCAATCAATCTTTATGTAATTATAGATTGACAGAAGAAAGCAAAATATGCTACAATGCGAATAGCAAGTGATATATATTTGTAATACATGCAAAAGGGTATTATGCGAGTGGGGTTCGTTTGGACTATACACTTCCTCAAGAAGTGTGAATAAAATGAAAGAGAGGTATAGGGAATGAAGAACACTTGGGTTGTCGTTGTTGCGGTGATTGTCTTAATTGCATTACTTGCTTCCTGCACAGGAGGTAGCAGTAGTTCCTACAGCAGCAGTAGCAGGACTTCATCACGTAGCACAAGTTCTCATAAGTGTTATGTATGCGGTAAGGCTGCGAATCAAAAGATTGAAAGCTACTGGTATTGCAGCACCCACGCAGCAATGGTCCGCACCGTTATGGGCTGATTTGATTAACATACCATAGTTAAGCATGATACAATTTGAAGCTATATAAGTTTCAAATAATTCATTGGAGGGTCAGTAATGAGTAAATTGAGCAAAGATATGGATCGGGCTGCGTCACAGCTGATAGCCGAGTTAAACAGCGGAGTGAATGTTTCAGAAGCAGGAGCGAGGTGGAGCGCAAGCATCGACAAAGCGTGGGACGACGATGCGAAGAGGAAACATAAAACGAGGAATACAATAATTGGTGGAATAATAGGTGGGCCTGTAGGAGCAATAATTGGTTCTCAATGGGATGATGATTAACTATTTCGTTTTTTCTCTGAATAATTAAGGGCAGGGGCAAATTGTTCCCTGCCTTTACTGTTCCAATAGTCCAATGTATTTATACGCCGTAGTCCTGCTAATGTCACAGAGCCTCGCTAATTCTGTCAGATTGAACGCGCCTTTCTTATACTGCGGATAATGTCGAAGGAAGTTTGCGGGAATATCGTCAAGCGTGGTCTGCGGGCTTCCGATTCTCGCACTTTTCTCCCTCACGTTATGCGTTGTTCGACAGATGTTCGACGATGTACAAAAAGGGCCATGGGACTTGTATCGCGAACAATAGATATGATATAATGCAAATATGAGAGTTATTGACATATTTGTATGACAATGATTACAGAGAACTATGTTTTCCCGGATGGAAAAGAACTTTTTTGAAAGAAAAAGGCTTGGGATCGCTGACTTTGCCCTCGATGTGCACTTTGTCAAGCTCGTTGCCTGGCAGGACAACGAGTAGGGTTTATCCGGCAAGATGCTCGACCTGACCCGCCGCATCGACGCTGCCCGCAATGCCTGAGCTATTTGTTCCGGAGATGATTCGCCATGAAAAGACTTTTAACACTTTGGGGAGTCTGGGCAGGTACTATGAGCGTCTGCTATTGGGTTGCAGCCATAGCCAGAGAAGATGCATACAGTCCGGTCCATCCTTTTGCACAGATCATCATTTCCGTTATTTGTGAGGTGTCCGGTGTCTGGATGACTATTCTGGCCGGAAGTTTTATATCGTGGTTTATCCATATGATGAATGGAGATTACCCCGAGGAACAACCGGATGAGGAGCCGTGGGACAGGAAAAAAAGAAGGAAAAAGGCCTGCTTGCTTGGCGCCTTTGGATTGTTTCTTATCGTGTCGGGGTTCTTCCGACGCACCGCGCTGAATAGTAAGGGCTTTTTTCTCGTGGGGATTCTTCCCGGCTTGGTTTTCCTCGTCATGGGCATCTATCAGTTCGTTGACGATAGCTAAGCCGATGAGGAAAAGCGCTTTGAAGTTCGCTGATAAGATGTTCGACCTGACCCGTCACATCGACTCCGTCCGCAAGGCCTGAGCCATCCCGCAGGGAAGCAAATTTAGCTTATGATAATTCCCGGGTGTTTATACGCCCGGGTATTTTTTGCTCCGCAGACGATCCGTGCGGCAAGGTACCGATTTGCCCGGGGAGATTGTGGAGACAATCACAGTCGATGCCCCCTTCTCCGCTTGTACTGTTGCCAGCGGAGAGGGGCATTTTCATATGCGGCCCAGACGTCTCATTGGCTGCAGGCATAAAATGCACAACAACGGTTTCGCGGACAGGGCCGACGGACAGAGGGAAATCAGAGCGATGAAACACAGGGCGGCAGGTGAATGAGGGCTTGACATTCTGCACCGCCATTTTTATAATAAATACTAGATTTTTCGGAAAATACAGGAGAAAAGGAGATAAGTCAATGAATTAGCGACAGATCATACCGAAGCTCGCCCGGCGCGGGATCAACAGACAATAGACAAACGGAGGGAACAACCATGAAAAAAGCTCCAATCGCCATCATTACGGTTCTTTGCGTTGCGTTGGTCGCTCTTGGTATTTTCTTTTTCCAGGCCAGAGGGGAAATAGGGGCCCTGACGCAGCGTGTTGCGGAGATGGGTTCTGCCATAACGGAAAAAGAAAAAGAGATCGAAACCCTGACAACGGAAGCAGAGGAAAAAACAGGTCAGATCGAAGAGCTGACCGCCAGCAACGAAGAAAAAGACAGCGCTATCGAAGGAATGACCGCGGACGCGGCTGAGAAGGATGCGCAGATCGAAGGACTGAACGCCGATCTTGCCGAGAAGGATGCGCAGATCGAAGGGCTGAACGCCGATCTTGCCGAGAAGGATGCGCAGATCGAAGAGCTGAACGCCGACCTCGCCGAGAAGGATGCGCAGATCGAAGGGCTGAACGCCGACCTCGCCGAGAAGGATTCCGAGATTCAGAGGCTGACAGAAAAGCTGGCCGCTGCAGGCGGCGGCGAGGAGAATCTGGCCGCAGTCAGTGAGGGACGGTATAACAATACAAAACGCTTTGTCCGTGTCCTTCAGGAACGGGATTTTTACTATTCGGTATCGAGCATGGACGATACGGACGTTGTCACCATTCAGCTGCGAGCCGTGTCAGACAGCGGTTTGTCTTTCAACTATACAATAAAAGTCTTCTTCTCTTCTGACAATGAGGATGCGGCTATTCGTGTGTGGAATCTGATCGACTATGCGGCGAAGAATAAAGCGGCGGTTGTGTCTATCTGCAATGATTTGCACGAAACATGGCGCTGGGTCACCTTCTCCGCAGACGAGAGTGACAACAGCGTAACGGCCTCGCTCGACTGTGCACTGATCGACAGTCCGGGGATGGGTCAAGTCGTTTGGGAGGCCGTGAATAACGTTGACACTGTGGTGAAAACGGCCTACGACAGTCTGGTTCTTTACGATACCTGACAGAACCGCAAAGCGGGAAGCAGGCCTTGACTGGAGACGGCCCGCGGGCTCCGTGCCGTGGGCCGCCGCAGGAAAGCAAGCTTATAAAGAAACCCGGGAGAAAATACTCCCGGTTTTTTTCGGACTGTCGGACAGCCGACAGGAGAGAATCGAGGTGTTTGCCATGATCCCGGTGGATCTGATCACCGGCTTTTTAGGCGCGGGGAAGACGACCTTCCTGCTGCGCTATGCCGCCTATCTCGCCGATCAAGGGGAGAAGCTCGGCATCCTGACCTATGACCACGGGGCCGTGAACGTCGATCTGCCGCTGCTGCGTTCGCTTTCGGCGCGCGGCTGCACGATCGAGACGATCGCCGGCGGCTGCGACGCCGACTGCCACCGCCGCCGCTTTCGCACGCGGCTGATCGAGATGGGTATGGCCGGGTACGACCGCGTCGTCATCGAGCCCTCGGGCGTCTTTGATATGGACGAGTTTTTCGATACGCTCGCCGAGCCGCCGCTCGACCGCAAATACGAGATCGGCAGCGTCATCGCCATCGTCGATGCGCTGCCGGACAGGCACACGAGCGCCGAGGAGGACTTCTTCCTGGCCTCGCAGGCCGCCGGCGCGGGCGCCGTTGTGCTCAGCCGCACGCAGCTGGCCAGTGCGCAGCAGATCGCCGAGACGGTCGCGCACCTGCGCCGTGCCGCCGCGGCCATCCGCGCCGAGCTTCCCGGGGACGACGCGATCGTCACCAGGCCCTGGGACGAACTGACCGAGGCGGATTTCGCCGCGCTCTCGCGCTGCGGACACGGCGCGCCGGATTATGTGAAAACATTCGGATCGGAGAAATTGAGCATCCAGTCGCTGCCGTATCTGAACCTGCCGCTCGGGCGGCAGGCGCTGACCGCGCGCGTTGCGGCGCTCTTCTCGTCGCCGGTTTACGGGAAGATCCTGCGCGTCAAGGGCTTTTTCGAGGAGGACGGAATCTGGTATCAGCTCAACGCGACCCACGACAGCTGCCGGATCGATCCCGTGCCGCCGACGCGCGCGGCGCTGCTCGTCATCGGCAGTGCGCTCAACGAGGACGCGATCGGCGAGCTGCTGACCGGGCAGAAGCCGCAGCTGCATATCCTGTAATCCGGTTGAAACCGTGAAAGCGTCGGCCCTCACCCTAGGGGCTGCCGCCCTCGGCAGCCCGGCGGGAACATCAAGACGGAACAGCGATCTCCGGCGAATCCAAGCATTTGATCCGTGTTTAAGAACAAGCATACACTTGCATCCCGGCGAAAAATGCGCTACACTGTGGACAGAAAGTGAAGTGAAAAATCTGCGGGGAGGTAATACAAATGCTGTACCATTCGTTTCAGGATGAAAAGCTTTCGGCCCTGGGCTTCGGGGCCATGCGCCTGCCGACACGCCCGGACGGGCTGATCGACGAGGAGGAGCTCGACCGCATGGTCGACGCGGCCATCGCCGCGGGCGTCAACTATTTCGACACGGCCTATCCCTATCACGGCGGGCGCTCGGAATCGTCGCTCGGCCGCTCACTGCACCGCTATCCGCGCGAGCAGTGGAACCTGGCCGACAAGTTCCCCGGCCACCAGAATGTGAAGGGTGTAAAGCCGCTGCAGCCCGCCGAGGTCTTTGAAGAGCAGCTCCGTCGCTGCGGCGTCGAGTACTTCGACTTCTATCTGCTGCACAACGTCAACGAAAACTCGATCAAAAGCTACTATGGAAACCGCGCCAACGGCTTTATGGAGTACTTCCTCGAGCAGAAGGCGCGGGGCCGCATCCGCCATCTCGGCTTTTCGTGCCATGCGGGCGCCGATGCGCTTGAGTCCTTTGTCAAAGAGTACGGCAAGGATCTCGAGTTCTGCCAGATCCAGCTGAACTATATTGACTGGAAGCTGCAGAACGCCGAGCGCAAGGTGCAGATTCTGCGCGAGGCCGGCCTGCCGGTCTGGGTCATGGAGCCCGTCCGCGGCGGGAAGCTGGCCCGCTTTGACGGCGACTTTGAGGCGCGCATGCGCGCACTGCGGCCCGACGAGAGCACCCCGGCCTGGGCCTTCCGCTGGCTCGCCACGGTGCCGCAGCCCACGGTGATCCTCAGCGGTATGTCGAATCTCGCGCAGATGCAGGATAACCTCAAGACCTTCTCCGAGCATAAGCCGCTCAATGCCGAGGAGCTTGCCTTGCTCGACGAGATCCGCGTCAGCCTGACGAGCATGATTCCCTGCACGGCCTGCCGCTATTGCTGCGCCGGCTGCCCGAAGCAGCTCGATATCCCGCTGCTGATGAACATGGCCAACGAGATGTCGGTCACGCGGAGCTTCAACGTCGTCGCGCGCTATACCGCGCTCGGCGAGGGGAAGATGGCCGACGCCTGCATCGGCTGCGGCAAGTGCCGCGCGGCCTGTCCGCAGAAGATCGACGTGCCGGCGGAGATGAAGCGCCTGGCCGCACTGATGGCCGGGGAGAAGACCTGGGAGCAGCTCTGCGCCGAGCGCGCCGCGATCGCCGAGGCGCTGAAAAAATCGCAGCAGGGATGAAATGAAAAACACTACCGTAGGGAGCGATCCCCAGATCGCTCCGCGGTTCTTTGCGCAGGTCTGCGGAGGCATCAAGGGATGCCTCCCTACGCGCTGTGCGCCGAGCGCGCCGCGATCGCCGAGGCGCTGAAAAAGTCCCAGCAGGGATAATACAAGAGAGAATAGAGAGCAGTTTTCAAGAGTAAATAGCTGTACATGAACATGAGCGCACTTACACTATCGGAAGAATGTGTAAGTGCGCTCGTGGTGTATCTCTTATAATTGACAAAAATCGTTTGTTCTTGTAGAATAAAACCGCCCGAAAGGGCAGGCGTTGCCAAGCGTAAAAAGGCGGTTCTGTCACACTCCCGGAAAGGGGGTGCTGCTATGCCGATCACATTGACGTTTCATATCTTCGGATTGACTGTAACGATCACCGTGAAAAGCAGAGACCGCCACTCGGCCAAGTGACGGTCTCTATTCCATAAAATAGAACCTCATTAGGACGGAGCCGCTTTTCGGCAACG
>ODAI012803000.1_pt1 | contig 26969 bp, 22 predicted proteins | sample 1539321 | NCBI WGS metagenome assembly ODAI01 (sample SAMN02144231, study PRJEB22623) | gut metagenome | biome: sheep rumen | host: Ovis aries | place: New Zealand
CCTTCTCGATGTGCTCATTCATTGACAGCCACCTCCTCGGCGTCCGGCTCCGCAGAGGGCTTATCCTCTGTGGCGGTCGGCGCGATGGCCTCGACGATGGCTTCCGCCGCCGCAGCGCGATCGGTTTCCCGGCGCTCCCGACGAATGGCGCTGTACTTGTCCTTGTGGTTCTGCATCTTCGCGCCGTTGGAGAACGCGCAGTAGCCGTGGAGATGCTTCAGCAGGATGCTCCGCTGCTCCTTCATCTCCGGGCCCTTGTAGCCCATGCGCTGCAGCCAGATATGAGCCGTGTACTTTTCGGCTTCCTCTTCGGGCTGGATGAGCTCGGGGAACACGCGCCTGGCCTCCCGCGCTGCCAGCAGGATGCGGCCTTGCAGCCCGGCGAAGGTCGTCCACTTGATGGGCTCGGTCTCGTAGAAGGGAAAGGTCATGCTGAACTGGCCGTCTTTGAAATCGTAGCCCTTCAGCCCCAGCTCCCTGTGGCTCTCCAGCAGCGCCGTGAAATCCTCCGGCGTGGCGGGCAGCGCCTCCTGCAATGCCTCGATCAGCTCCAGCGGAATGTGGATGGTGTCACCGCCGGTCATCAGGTTCAGAATGTACTGGCGGGAGTAGAGGGTATAGGTCAGGTTCCGCAGCTGCTCCACCGTAATGTCCGGCGCGGGAATCGAAATGGTCTGCTCATCGATGGTACTCAGCATGGACGCGGACCCTTCAGAATTAGTGTCGCTGTCCTCGTCCTCGGCGGCGTCCGTGTTCTCGGCGTTGTTGGCGGGTTCCCCGGCGATGTCCTTCTCGACGGGGTCGGAGGCGGTCTCCTCAACCAGCGCTTCCTCATCAGCGGGCGCGTCCGCATCCTCGGTCTGTGTTGTCAGCGCATCCTCGGTGATGTAGCCTCCCTGCAGCAGAAAGCCCATCAGCGGGGTGAAATCGTCGCCGATGATGTTGCCGTCGCGGTCGACCGTGAAATCGCCGACCTCGTAGGCGTAGGTGGGCGTCCGCAGGTAGCGGGCCTCGGTGTGCAGCTCCTCGGCGATGGCCTTGACCAGCGCCTTGCGGTCAGTGGTGTTCGTCAGAATCGTCATGGCGTTTACCTCCTCGGTGTGGCGCGGGGGAATTCGCCCCCGCATGGGGCTCCGCGCCTTTGGGTAGGGCCATATTCGCTCTTTTCGGCCAGGAAGTCAACGCCTCATGTGGCTATGGGCATGATAACTCTTTGAGCGGTTTCACACTTCCCAGGGCATCAACTGATTCCAGAAATGGCCCAGGGTCGACACGCGGGTGTAATCCACATCCCGCAGCCCCAGTGTGCTGATGATGCCGTTGGGGGTCAGGTCGTAGTGTTTGCGAATCCACTTCACCAGATTGGGCCTTGGCACCTTACCAGTTCCAAATGTCTTCACGCTGACGGAGACCGGCTCCTCCACGCCAATGGCGTAGGCCAGCTGTACCTCGCACTTCGCGGCGTAGTTGTGCCGCAGGATGTCCTTCGCAATCTTCCGGGCCATGTACGCGCCGGAGCGGTCGAGCTTGGTGGGGTCTTTCCCACTGAAAGCGCCGCCGCCGTGTCGCGCCGCGCCGCCGTAGGTGTCGCACATCAGCTTCCTGCCCGTGACGCCGGTGTCAGCGAAGGAGCCGCCGGTGACGAATCGACCGGTGGGGTTCACCAGCACATGGAAGTCCTGGTTGAGGCTGTGCGCGTCCGCCACCTTCAGCATGATGTTCCTGCAAAGGTGGTACACGTCCTGCGGGTCAACGTCCTCGCCGTGCTGTGTGCTGATGAGGAATGTTTCGATGCGCTTTTTCCGGTAGTCGTAGGTGACCTGGGCCTTCGCGTCTTTCCCCAGTGCGGTGTGCCGGGCCAGATCCAGGCGCTCGATGGCGTCGGTTGCCAGCACGAAGTGCATCGGCAGCATCTGGTATGTCTCGCTGGTGGCGTACCCGAACACGCTGCCCTGGTCGCCTGCGCCCTTCTTGTCCACACCCAGGGCGATGTCCTCGGACTGCCGGGTGATGAAGGTTTGCAAATCGAAGTCGTCATAGATGGCGGGCTCGGTGAACATCAGCACGCTGCGAACCAGCCGCCGGATGTCCGGCTCGTGCTTCGACGTAATCTCCCCGGCGACTACCACATGATTCTCCTTGATCAGCGCCTCCACCGCCACACGGCTGTTTCGGTCACGCTTCAGGCAGTCGGTTACGACGGCGTCTGAAATTTGGTCGCATATCTTGTCCGGGTGCCCGGCGGACACCTGCTCAGAGGTGAACAACATGTGCATCGCTCCTTTTGCGCATAAAAAATGCCCTCGCGGATCTGTGCCCGCGAAGGCTGTCATTGTTTTTCTGCCGAGTTTATACTAACACATTGGGGCAGGTGACATCAAGTGTGCATTCGGTGACAATTAGTGACAAATGGTGCCATTCAGCGGTTTATTTTTCAGAATCTTCTCCGCTTCCTGAAGCCCGCGCCCGTGTAGCCGGTATACATTGCGCACGTGCATCCCCAGCTCGGCAGCGATGTCCTTCCACTGTCGGTAGCACACGTACCTGTACTCCAGGACGACCTGTGCGGGAGGGTCTGAAATCTGCCCGATGATGTCGATGATGTCGTGCTTCAGATCCACCAGCCGGTCAATGTCAGCGTCCAGCTCCCGTTCGATCTCGATGATCTTTACGATCACATCCTGCATGCTGTGCACGTTGCGGGTGTGGCTGACCACATCGTCATGCATGACGCTGGTGGTCTTGGTGGCTGTCTCCCGGAGGGACATCACCATGTTCAGCTTGCTGTTGATGCGCTTGTCCAGCCAGTACGCCTGCCCCAGATATTCTTTCGCGTTCATGTGTCAAATTCCTCCTCCAGCAGCTTCAGAATCGTCCTGCCGTCCACCGGCGTCAGTACTTTGAACCAGTCGGAGCGGAAGAACACCTCAACCTCTTTTACGGTCTGCAGGGCCTTCATGCTGTAGGGGTTCTTCTGAAGCTTCCGCCGCGCCGTTCTGTAATCCTTGGCGGCCTGTACCACGATGGCGTTGGCCAGCGTCTCGTAATTGCTCATTCCGCTTCCTCCGTTTCTCCTGCCGTTCCTTTTTGCGTTCCTCGCGCCGGATGTTGCTGAGCGCCGCGCCAGCGGTTGGGTCGAAATATCCGTCGCCGTTTCTCCAGATGTGACTGCGTCCACTCATGTCCCGCCACCCGCCTTCCGCTTGCACTTGGTTTCGATGTAGCTGTAGATGGCGGGCAGCACCTCCAGGGCCAGCGGGTGGTTGTTCCACTTCGCGCCGAGCTCCGAAAGCTGACGCGCAGCCTGTTCCCAGAAGGAATCACATGCCGGGGTGCCGATGGCGGGAGGATCGATGTGGTCGCGCAGGAAGAAGAAGGCGTCCTTCATGATGTCGCTCTCCTCACGGGTCATCGATGTTCACCACCTTGATGTGAATGCCGGGCTTCTGGCGCGACCAGCGCTTCGTGACCTCCTCCCGGCACACCTGCGCGTCGTCGTTCCAGAATCCGACGCGGGTCATGCAGTCCTTCAGCAGCTTCTGCAGGTTGTCCGTGTCCGGGCGGGTCACGCGGTATGCGCCCTCCTTGTGGCTCTTCGTGCTGAAATGCCAGTCCACCGTCAGGGCCACCGGCCCCTCCAGCGGCGTCTCCGGCCTGTACCGGCTCAGCAGCCTTTGAAATTCTGAACGGGCTGCTTTGAGCCGGGCTGTGTCATAGAACATGGGCTTCCCGCGCACCACGCGCACCTTGTGTTCCTGCGCGGTTACCGTCGGCGGGTGTATATCCAGAAAGAATTCCATTTTCTAAACCTCATTTCTCTGTGCTTTTCTCCGCTGTGGGAGTTACGTTGCAGTCCTCGAAGGGGAAGGACGGACTTTAGGAAGTCCTTCCCACTTCGGGAGTGTAACGACCATTCTTCTTGTCTTTATGTATATAAAGACAGCGTAGAAGAATAATTTTCACCCTTCATCCTCGACCCGGTACACCCGGCCTTTTTTTAGAATAAACTCGCCGCCCATCTTCTTGATGCGGGCATACACGGTCTTGTCGGAGATGTCGAGGTATGTCATCATGTCCTGCACGCTGACGGAACCATCCATCGCCTGCACATAGAAGGCGTTTCTGAATTCCTCGGCGGCGTTTTCTGATGATTTGCTGTGGCTGTTCTTCATGCGGCCTGCCTCGGCAGATCCCTGTGTCGGCATTGCCTTGAGCGATTCGCCATTGTCCACGCGATGAATGGGGTACTCGAACCAGAAGTCCACCGGCGTGAAGTTCTGGAATTCGCGCAGACTGCATTCCAGCCGCCACCCGGTCGCGCCGGTCTCGGCGATCATGTTCCTGACTTCGTCGCTCAGCTCCAGCTCGATCATGTCCAGCTGGGCATCGGGATCGCGGGCGAACACGCCGCTGCCCGAGGCCCTGTCCATAGCGCGTTTCGCCCCCTGCGTCCCCTTGGAATGATGATGGCAGTAGATGGTCGAACAGCCGGTCTCGTTGCAGATCCTGTCGAACATGTTGCAGAAGTGCGCCATGTCCGAGGCGCTGTTTTCATCGCCCGTGATGACCTTGTAGATCGGGTCGATGATGATGGCATCCAGCCGCTGGTCGCGCACGCGGCGGACGAGCTTGGGCACCAGCTGATCCAGGGGCACAGCGTGACCGCGCAAGTTCCACACGATGATGTCGTCGATGTGCGCCTGTTCACAGCCCAGCGCTTCGTAAATCTTCGTGAAGCGGTTGACACAGGACGCCGGGTCGATTTCCAGGTTGACATACAGGACACGCCCTTTCCGGACGGGGAAGCCGAGCCAGGGCCTGCCCTCGGCGATGGCCACGCACAGCTCCATGAGCAGGAACGACTTCCCGGCCTTCGAGCTTCCGGAGATCAGCATTTTGTGCCCGCGTCGCAGCACACCCTCGATGAGCTCCTCCGGCAGCGCCGGGGGATCGGCCACGTAATCCTTCAGGGACACCAGCCCCGGCAGCTCGTCCGTCGCGCCTTCCACGAAATCCATCCAGTCCACCCACGACCGGCGACCGATGTTCACGCCGAGCAGCTTCTGAATCTGGCCGTTGCGGGTGACGCCGGGCATGCGGGAAAGCCTGCTGGGATTGCGGTTCTGGGTGTCCACCTTCATGCCGTGCGAGGCGAGGAAGTCGTACAGGAAGGTGACGCGCTTGCGGTACTCCTGCTGGTCGTCTGCGTCCACACGCACGATGGCATGCACGCTCTTATGTGCGCTGCTGACCAGCGCGGCGATGGGCAGCTCCAGCCTGCGATACATGGCGATCTGCTCGTCGACAGGCATGGCGTCCGATTCCACCAGTGCAAAGCGGAACGACGTCACATTTTCATTGCGCACACCTTCGCCATCGAGGGCGTTGAAGCGAATCCACGCGCCTGCCTCCGGCTTCCAGTCGCCGACCGTCGCGCCGAGGTCGTCTGGATGCCGCAGCAGCGATTCGATGAGTTCTCCCGCCGTGCGGTCGAACACACCCTTGGAGGGCACCCACTTGCCGTCGTCGTTCTGCCAGGCGTCGTTGGTGACATACCCCACATGATCGTCGGGGTCAAACAGGGTCTGGAGGTACAGAATCAGGTCTTCGGTGGGCTTCCGGGCGGGGGCGGCGTCGGGAGAGCTCCCGCTTCCGCCGTCTCCGTCATAGGAGATCACATCGTCCCAGTCCATGCAGCCGTCCTCACCGGTGAATGGCGACCAGCCGCGCTCCTGCGCCAGCTTCACGATGGTCGCCCCGGTCACGGGCACGCTGCTGCCACGGAAGGAGTTCCACCGCCGGGCACATTCGCCGGGGTGATACCGGGCGGCGTCTCGGCTGCTCCAGTCCTCCCACACACTCAGGTCATAGCCCTCGGCCTTCAGCGCCATGCCCACGCGCACCCACTCGTCATGGGTGAGCTCGGAGCAGGGCAGCCGGTTCAGGGCGGAAAGTATGTTGTTCATTTTGAAATCCTCCTCATCACGGCCTGTAGGCGGACACATTGAACCCAAAGGGAATGCGCCAATCGTTGTTCGAAAGCCGGGCGATCATGGCGTTGGCCTGATCGAATGTCCACAGGCCGACCTCCCGGAATCCGAATCGCTCGAGGCAGCGGATCTGCTTGGGCGTCGAAAGCCCTTCCTGCTGCCGCCGGACGAGCCGGTCGATGAGCAGGTGCGCCTTGCCCATGTTCTCCACGGACTCCGCGAAGATACCGCGCTTTTCCAGGAACTGCAGCTGCTTCTGCGTCGGCGGGCCCATCTCCCAGGCGAACTCCGGTACGTAGTTGGCCAGATCTTCCGCCGCGATGGACATGGCGTACTGCAGCGGGTCAACCAGCTTGCGCTTGCGGTTGCGCATCTCCGCCAGCTGCCGGGCCAGCGCCTGTTCGCGTTCACGAAGCACATTGCGCTCGGCTTCTTCCTCAGCTTCCATGATGTCCACACCGAAGGGCGCGTCCTCCACCTGCCTGTCGATCTTCGCGGCGATCTCCGCGTCCTTCGAGATCAGGGAGGACGGCCTGCACAGGTCGTGCCGGGAGGACATCCACAAAAAGTCAAGAAGAATAAGCTCGGTCTTGCCGGGGAACAGCCGCATGCCACGCCCGACCATCTGCTGGTACAGGCTCCGTACCTTGGTAGGCCGGAGAACGCAGATGCAGTCCACGGAGGGGCAGTCCCAGCCCTCGGTCAAAAGCATGGAGTTGCACAGCACCGCGTAGCGCCCGGCTTCAAAATCCCGGAGGATGTCGGCGCGGTCGGCGCTGTTGCCGTTGACCTCGGCGGCAGGTACACCCATGCTGTTCAGGATGTCGCAGAAGGTCTGCGAGGTGTGTATCAGGGGAAGGAATACGACGGTCTTGCGGTCGGCGTAGTTGTCGGCGATTTCACGGGCGATCTGGTGCAGGTAGGGCTCCAGCGCCACACCGATGTCGCCCGCGCTGTAATCGCCGTTGGTCACGCTGACCTCGCTGATGTCCAGTTTGAGGGGGATCATCTGCGCCTTTACAGGGCAGAGATAGTGTTGCCGGATGGCCTGCGTCATGGTATACTCATAGGCACAGGAATCGAAAAAGCGTCCGAGGGAGCGCTTGTCCCCGCGATCCGGCGTCGCGCTGACGCCGAGCACATTGGCGTCGCCGAAGTGCTCCAGCACGCGCTGATAGGAATCGGACAGGCAGTGATGTGCCTCGTCCACGACGATGGTCGAGAAGTAGTCCGGCGGGAACTGCTGAAGCCGCCGTTCCTGGCACAGCGACTGCACGCTGCCCACGGTGACGGGGAACCAGCTGCCGAGTGAAGAGCTGCCCGCCTTTTCATAGGCGCACTCCAGCCCGGTGACCTGCTTCACCTTATCCGCCGCCTGATCGAGCAGCTCGCCGCGATGGGCCATGATGAGGGCCCGCCCGCCGCGATCCACCTGTTCCTTCACGACGCTGGCGAAGCACACCGTCTTGCCGCACCCCGTGGGGAGAACCAGAAGCGTCCGCTTCCGGCCCTCCGACCACTCGCGCAGTATGGCGTCACGCGCCTCCTCCTGATAGGGCCTGAGTGTCATCGCCATGATCAGAACCCTCCGTCGCCCCAGGGCACCTCGGGGTCGTTCACAGGCGCAAAGCCCACAGACTCGTCGTAATCGAAGAAGCGATCCACATCATTGACCTGGCGCTCTTCGCCATCCTTGGTGTAGGTGCGGGGCTTGATGTGCGCCCGGCCTCGCGCTCCAACGATGCCGTTCCAGTTCATGACGACCTTCTCGCCATGCTTCTTCTGGCCGATGCACCGGAAGAACGACGCGATCTTCCATTCGAGGGTACGGTACAGAATCAGGTCGAAGCGGGCGTTGGCCACGCCCTTGTCGTTGTCGATGTTGATCGAGATGGTGGCCTTGTTGCAGGCGGGAATCTTGGCGGAGCCGGGGAAGCGTCCGCGCTCGAAGTTGGTGACGGTGAAGGTGTAGTCGCCTTCGGGGAGCACGACGAATTCCTGACCATCGTCCTGAATAACGTCGTCCCAGTCCATAATCCTGTTATCGGTTGCCACTATGTTTCGCCTCCTTAAAACGGTACGTGATTCGGGTCTTTCATGATGGTCGTGACCACCTGATCCCAGTTGCGCATGAGCCAGCCGCGCACAAACTTCTCAGGGTACTGGTCGATGGGTGTCTCCGGCGGGAAGTCCCCCTTCTGGACCACCAGCGTCTGGATTTCCTCAGCGGTGATGCCCGCCTTGTCCATCCACTCCGTGATGATCTTCAGGGTCTCCGGGGTGACAGGCGGTAGCGACTGCTGTGTCGCCGCGGGCTTCGCGGGCGCTGCCGCCGTCTTCGGCTGAGCCGGGGTCGGAGCCTTGGCCTGGGGCGCGGGCGCGGCGTCGCTGAAGATCGGCGCGATGCTGTCGTAGCACAGCTCCAACTCGTCCGGCAGGCCGTGGCGGTTCTTCGCGTCGAACACCGGCCTGTGGTTGGTGTAGATGACGCGCTTGCCGCCCTGGGCCTTGTGGGTGTTGCTGTCCGTCGCCACGACGATGGTCTTGTAGTTGAGGAACAGCAGCGCGTCCGGCCATTCCTTCAGCAGCGGGGCGCACTGCTTGGAGAGCTTGAGACCCCACACATCAAACCCGCCGGTCTCGTCCGGCAGCTCCACGCGGCGCTGCTTGGCATGGGCGGTGATCACCACATGCTTGCCTGAGACGATGACCTCGTCGCAGGCGGCGAGGAGCCGGGAGAACTCTTCGCTCAAGAAGGTGTAGCCCTTGCCGTAGCCGAAGGACTCGAGCCCCGGCTGGCGGAACTTCTGGCAGATGTGGTCGATGGCCATGGCCTCGGCCCAGTCGGCGGTGTCGAGTACCAGCGTCCGGCACACGTCCGGGGTGGCCGCGACCTCCTTGATGAGCGCGATCAGCTCCTCCCACGTCTCCGGCTTCTGCAGGCGGCGCACATCCAAATGCGCGGTGCCGCCCTCGGTGTCGATGAACAGCGGTTCGGGCGTCTGCGCGGAGAGGCTGGTCTTGCCGATGCCCTCGACCCCGTACAGGACGACCTTCTGTGGGCGCTGCACGCGTCCGGTGATGATGTTTAGCATGATTGCCTCCTTACTTCAGGCTGCAGGAGCGGTCATCCACCACCATGCAGCCGGGTACCTTTTGCCCGGCGCTCAGGAGCCTGCGCACCTCGGTTTTGTACACCGTAGGGGCGGGAACTTTGAACGCATCCTTGTACTTGTGGCGCTTGAGCCACGCCACGGCCTTCGCCTCGTCCGTCACTTCCAACCGGCTGGTCTTGCGGTAGCTCAGGGTGGCCACACCGAGATCGGTGGTCTGGCCGTCACACTCGCGGTCGAGAATCATGATCAGGCGGGCTTCCTTCCTGTCCAGCGCGTCGCGGCGCTGCTTCAGCCGGGCTTCCTCCGTCTTGAGGGCAGCGGCCTCGGCGCGGTAGTTCAGCGTCAGCTTGGCCAGGTACTGAAGGATGTCCTCACGCTTCATGGCCAGCGCGTTCATCTGCGCGATGATGGCCTCCTCCTGTTCGTCGGAAGGCACCTCGCCGGTCTCCGGGTCGGGCTCCAGCTGATCCAGCAGCGCCAGGATCTGGGCGTTCACTTCATACAGCTTCATGGGATGCTCTCCTTTCCTGATAGAGCGGACAGGCGTAGCGGGGTGTCCGGGTCGCGGCATCGGGACGGCTGTGCGCGGGCGCTGCCTCCAGCAGCTTGGCCAGCCGCAGCGCCACGATGCTGATGGCGGACAGAACTTCGATGAGCTCGTCGTCCGAAGGCGTCCTGGGAATCTGATCGAACATGGACGGGTTCCTCCTTTCCGAAGGCGTGTCGCTGTGCCTTACACTCCCCAATAGAAGGTGGAGGGCGATTTGGACGAAGGAATCTGAAGTTTTTTTCAAAGAAGTTCATCGATGCTGTCCACGCCGAATTCCTGGCACACCTGCTTCTCCACGCGGTCCAGCTGGCTCCTGAAGGTCGTGCGGTTCATGCCCAGGAGATCCATGGCCTTGCGCTGGGAGATGTTCTGATCCGCCATGACCATGCCGGCGGCAATCGCGTCCGGGCACAATTCGGAGAGCCGCTCCAGCAGCCTGCCCAGCGTGATGTGCTCCACGGCGATGGCCTCCGGTGTGGGCTCCTCGCTGGGCAGCGTGTCGCCTTCGCGATACGAATCGCCGTCGGCGTTCTGATGCTCGCGATCCAGGCGGAGCTCTCGTCCGGCGCACTGGTATTCGCAAAACTCGCAGTCCGCGTCGCACTTCCACATCCACTTGAGGCCGGGTAAACGGCACTTGCCCTGTGCCTGCATCTTCTTCTGGTGCCGCCAGATCGGGCGACCGAGGGCGAAGTACACTTCTTCGGTGACTTCCTGCGGGGTGATCTTGTAGGGATCGTTCGGGTCGAGGCGGAAACCGAGAAGATGATGCGGGGATTGATTGTTTTTCAAAATGAACACCTCCGTTCGGTCATTCCGAGCGGAGGTGTCTCAGGTGGCATACGGGCACAAGGGAATAAGCTGCCGATCCTGAGCGATTGTGACTCCGCTCATGGGTCGCAGCCGACATTCACGATGTGCCGGTTGCATTATTGGGTAAGCCCTATCTGTCCCGTGAAAGCCTGCAGTGCAGCAGATGGGGCAAAATAGCAATTGCGAAATCGAGTGCAATGTGCTATACTGGTAGGAGCAATTATTTGGAGAATAATTCAGGTAGCTCCTGAAGAAATGATAGCAATAATAATGTTGACTGTAATCAGGTCAGAACCGGTGCATAGTCGGTACATAACCGGTACAGTGATAATCTGGATGCGGGAGGATAGAAGATGCCCAGAGGGAAACAGACCAAGGTTGATGCGCTGTATTTTCTAACGTTTGCGCACAATCTTACTGAATGCATGTCAAATAAGCAGCAAATACATACAGTAACGATTCTTCTGGGATGGATTAATGATTTGAAAAGTGAATCTGATGCTGATGATTCGGAATATCTCCATATCAATAATGATTTCGTATTTGATTTAGAACGACATGTGCGGGATGTTCCTAAATATTTAAAGGACTTTGCTGCCATAAGTGATGCAGTCAAATCATCAGCGAAAGGCGTTTTTGAAGCAATACTTGAAAACGAGATCATTCCTCAAAGGCGCGATGATTTATTCGCTGGTTTATGGAAGATCATAAATGTATCGGTTATTGCTGATACAATTATTGAAGGATGGAAAAAGACTCTTTCGAGTGGTGATCAGGCGCAATTTCTGGCAGATGTTTTTCTATATGCACTGCAGATAAAGGCTCCTACAAGTAGGACAGGGAGAAAAAAGAAGTCTGAGAAGAGTGTGGTCACCGCTGATGTTTTGTCAGATGTCGACCTCCTGAACAGGAGAATCCAGGAGCTTGTTGAAAAGGTTCACCTGAAACCCATTCGCAAACCTCCCGAGATCGCGCCCGCTGAACAGGCGTTTATCATACCCTTGTTTCATGCGTATGAGAGCATGGAGGAGGAAGCGAAAAGGAAAAGGATTACATGTAAGGCCGATCTATCTGAAAGGCTTAAGGGCGACCTGGAGCTTAGGAGGAATCACTTCTATGCAGCTGAAACAGTGCGTATCCAAGGCACAAGCGCACTGGGCGAAAATGGTATGACTGCTTTTTCTGACCTGGAAGATGAAATTCGGGATTCTGTGTATGACGTTTGCTACGATGATAGTTATAAAAACGGGTATATTCGGATGCAGAACGTCATGAGACACGTTTCGGTGTTCCAGAGCAGCAAGAGCATCTTGAGTCGGACGGGATGGGTTGGCGCAGCTGAAAATCAAGGGATTTGTCACATTTTAGCTGGAGAGAACCGTCTACAGTGGGTGTATGACCATGAGTGATTCAATGCTGAACACACCGATGGAGACTAAGCATCGGCTATTACTGCTGCTCGCCACCGTGCCGGTCGGAGAATACGCACAGCTGTGGATATCTGCGATAGATTTCATGTCCATCTATGGGGTGACGTTCGGGGTGGCTGACCAGAATCTTCATGGCGACAGTTGGATGAGGTTTACAGAATATGCCACAAGATTTTGGAGCATACGTGCCGCCTTACATGAACTCGTTTTGAATGGCTGGGCAGCTGCAACGCCGACACATAAAGGGTTTTCTTACCGGATCACTGAAGCAGGAATGGCAATAGCAAGGGAATTCTCCACCAGCTATGTTCCACTCTACAGACAGAATGTGACCGCCTGCTATGAACGATATGGTCGCCAATCCGGTGAAGAGTTGGATGCTTTGATCCGCAGTGCTGCATTGAACTCGATGGAACAGGAGGATGTACATGGTTGATTTTTACATCAAACAGCTTTCTGTTACAGGGATAGATGTACGCCCTGCCATCCTGAATTTTCAGCGAGGAACTAATATAATCTATGGTGATTCGGATTATGGCAAGAGCTATGTCGTAGAATGCATTGATTATCTCTTTGGCGCAAAGACGATGCGGCTGAAGTCATCCTCTGGCTACAACAGGGTCAGTATGATCATACAAACGTCTCAGGGTGAAATACATCTGGAAAGACGTTTTGATGTTAAAAAGGAATCGGTGACCATCACGACTACAGATCCGCGCTATACGGGCTTGACCTGTACCGGGCTTGATCGTGATGCGCTCGATTCTTTTTGGATGCGTTTGATAGGAATTGGTGAGAACCAGACTGTGGTGACCAGCGGCTATTATGCCCGTGAATTGTTGAAATGGAACAACATATCAAAGCTCCTGCTACATAAGGAAACGGCTATATCTGGGAATAAATCTGCAATTCAATCGGGTACGAAGCAGCTTTCAACATTGCTATTTCTTTTGACGGGCCAGGACTTTATAGAAGAGCCGACCCTGGAATCGGATAAGGATCGCATCAAGAAGGAAGCCGGGGCCAAGCAACAGATAGAACGGCAGATGGAGGAGCTCCAGAAGCGTCAAATCGACATTTTTAATCGGGTTAACACGCCCGAGGCACAAGTTGTCCAGAGAGACTGGGCCGACCTGTTGGAAAGGTTTTCATTTGAAGAGCAGCGCCTTCAAACGGCCATTTCCGACAGCCGGAAGCTGCACAGACAAATGGATGAAGCACGGAAGAAGCTATCATCATATCTGTTACAGGCTGAAAATCATAAGCTGCTTAAAGGGCTGTATGACGCTCAGGCCAAGAGGCTGGCGTTTACAATCGAGGGTCAGCTGCTTACGATTGATCACGATGCGCAATGCACATGTCCGTTTTGCGGTGCCACAAAACAGGAAGCCGGCGTTGATAAAGACGTCATGGATGCCACCCGTGCAGAGTTTGAGCAGGCGGAAATTGCGATACAGCATTTCTATAACGCAAACAACGAGCTCAATACCAAAATTGAAAGGCTCCAAAGGCGGATTGCCAAGCTTGAGAAAGAATGTGCCGGAATTGATGAGACTATCGCCACAGCCTATGCTCCGAGTGTCGCCGAATTAAAACGACAGATGGGCAGGTATCTGGACTTCATCCGTCTGCAGCATGAACTTGACTTGATCTCAACTGATCTATCAACGCTTCAGACCAAGAAAGACTCGCTGGGCGGAAAGCCTACAGCCTATGACGTCAAGTACAGGCCAAAAGAATGGTTCCCGGATGATTTCCAGCCAAGCATGAGCTCCTATCTGCATAATATGCTGACAGCATGTGATCCTGAGCGGTTCTCTAAGATTCGTTTTGAAATGGCCAGGATGGATGTCAGTGTTGAATTACAGGATAAGGATACTTTTGGAGAGGGCTGGAGGGCTTTCCTGAATACATCCGTTGCGTTTTCTCTGTTTCAGCATCTCTGCGCGCATGGAACCTATGTGCCTGGTCTGCTGATACTGGATTCACCGATCCAGGCCATGAAGCAGCCAGAAGGAAGCCAGTTGACCACGCAGTTGTTCAACTATATCATCCATAACAGCGATTGCGGTCAGGTGTTTCTCATAGAGAACAAACTGCCGGACGGTTTGGATACAGAGAAGGCCCGAATGTTTTCTTTGAGCCCGGAAGGATTTTTGCCTGACTTCAAGCACCCGGTCAAGTACAGGAAGGATGCGAGTGAAGCAGAGGCAAAAACCGATGCGGAATCCCAAACAGATGCATGATGATGAAATCAGATGATCATGTAAATATGCTGGATATTGAAAGGGAAGAAGCTAAATGACATTAGGAGAAGCACTGAAAAAAGCCCGCATGGAAGCGGGGTTGACGCAGAAAGAATTTGCAAGACTTCTGAATGTCAGCTATTCCAGTATCAATCGTTATGAAAACGGTCACCATATGCCGACGCGCATCGTCGAGAGCGCGATCAGGAGCTTCTTTAAGAAAAAGAGTATACCGTTCACATACGATAATATGGAAAAATGATGCTTTAAGGACAATACTGAAGAAAGTGGGATACAGATCATGGCAGCAATTGACGATCTGATCAGTCAGATACAGGATGAATCATTGCGCGAGCGCATTCGTGCGGAGCTGAAACGGGCCAACAAGCAAAAGCGTTTCGGGCTCGTCTATGAAGAGCACATTCCGGAATCCACCCCCCTTTACGACGTTCCTGTGAAGAAGGGCTCCGTTGTCGCGCAAAAGGGCGGCGAGATCACCGATCTTCTGTATGTGGAGTCCATCGCCGATGGGCAGGCCGTCTGCCTGCGGAAGTCCGATAAGGCGCGGGTCACACTGCCGGTGAACACGCTGGTCTCGGTAGCACAGTTCGGAGAACCCATCTATCCCTATCTTCAACCGCTGGATACGGTGTGCAACGCGCCGGACAGCGACCTTTGGCATGCCCTGATTGAGGCAGACAACTACCATGCCCTCCAGCTGCTGGAATACCTGTACGCGGAGAAGGTGGACTGCATCTACATCGACCCGCCCTATAATACCGGGGCGCGGGATTGGAAGTACAACAACGACTATGTGGATGGGAATGACGAGTATAGGCACAGCAAATGGCTGTCCATGATGGAAAAGCGGCTGAGGTTGGCAAAAAAGCTGCTTAATCCAGATAATTCGGTATTGATTGTGACCATTGATGAGAAGGAATATTTGCATTTGGGATGTTTACTGGAGGAGATCTTCTCTGAAGCTCATATACAGATGATCTCATCCGTTATAAACCCCACAGGTGTTTCTCGTGGAATGGAATTTGCACGAACAGATGAATACATCTTCTTTGTTATGATGGGCAGTTCCGGACCATGCGCCCTTAAGTTGTCTTCGGAATGGCTGATTAATCAATCTGAAAAAAGTAATACCTCTAATATTTCAAATCCATTTTGGAGAATGCTTCGTAGAAGTGGATCACACGACGAAAGATGGGAGAGGCCGAATACCTTCTTTCCCATATACATCGAAAAGCATACAGGCCATATCATTCGATGCGGTGAATCTCTCCCCGCGAATATGGACAGAAATGAAATAAAAAGTGACGACCCTGAAATTGAAATCGTATGGCCGATTAAGACTAATGGAGTAGAGGGATGTTGGCAATTAAGTCAAACAAAGATATTGGAAAGGCTGTCTGCCGGATACATGAGGGCAATTTCACGAAATGATAATGGATGGGTAATAACATATCTTGCAGAGGGAGAAATCCAAAAAATCCATGACGGCGTATACACAGTTATAGGCCGTGGAGGGTCAAATAACGAATTACAAATAAAAGGCGGCGTGGCTGAAAAAGCGTTTGTCGCAGGAACGCAATGGAGGATTGCGAGTCATAGTGCACGGCACCATGGCAGCTTAATACTTAACAATACAATTGGTGAAAAGCGATTTAGCTTTCCAAAGTCATTATATGCAGTGCATGATACCGTTCGTTTCTTCGTGGACAATAAGCCCAACGCCCTCATCATCGACTTCTTCGCGGGTTCCGGTACGACCCTCCACGCTGTCAATCTACTCAACGCAGAGGATGGCGGGCACCGGCGCTGTATATTGGTGACTAATAACGAGGTCTCAGCTGACGAGGCCAAGACACTGACTGCCCAAGGCTATCAGCCTGGTGATCCGGAATGGGAACGACTGGGCATCGCACATTATGTCACCTGGCCCCGCACGGTGTGCAGCATCGAGGGCCACGATGTAAACGGCCAGCCGCTGAAGGGCAATTACCTGGGCGGCGATCCGGAGAGCCCTCGCGCCATGTCCGAGGGCTTCGCTGCCAATGCTGCGTTCTTCAAGCTGGGATTTCTGGACAAAACCGATGTAGCGCTTGGACGTCAGTTCCGAGAGCTGCTGCCGGTGCTGTGGCTGAAGGCTGATGCCCACGGGCAGTGCCCAGAGCTGGAGGACGACGTGATTCCCGACATGCTGGTTTTGCCGGAGAATCATTTCGCTGTGCTAACGGACGAGGCACAGTTCGAAGCCTTTGCAGAGCAGGTCAACCGGGAGGGCGCCATCGAGACCGTCTACATCGTCACCGATTCCGAGCCGGGCTATCGTGACATGATTACGGGGCTGAAGGCGGCGCACACCTTCCAGTTGTACCGCGATTATCTGGATAACTTCCGCATCAATCATGGAGGGCGCTGAGCATGAAAGTCGAACTGTTTCCATTCCAGAAAATCACGCTGTATCAGCTGCGCAAAAAGACTGCCGAAGCGCTGGGCAGCTATCGGCGCACCCATACGCCGCAGGTGCTCTCCTTCACTGCGCCCACCGGCGCAGGTAAGACCATCATCCTCGCATCTCTGATCGAAACCATCTACTTTGGCGATGAGGAATATCCCGATCAGCCGGAGGCCATTTTCGTGTGGCTGTCCGACTCTCCGGAACTCAATGAGCAGAGCCGAGGGAAGATCGACTTGAAGGCGGATAAGATCAGGCTGAGCCAGTGTGTCACCATCACCGATGAGGGCTTTGACCAGGAAATGTTGGATGATGGGCACATCTATTTTCTGAACACCCAGAAGCTGGGCAAGAGCAGCAACCTGACCAAGAAGGGCGATGGCCGTACCTGGACGATCTGGGAGACGCTGCAGAACACGATGGATGAAAAGTACGACCGCCTGTATTTCATCATCGATGAAGCCCACAGGGGTATGCAGGGGCGGGAAGCTGCCCGTGCCACCACCATTATGCAGAAGTTCCTGAAGGGCAGTCGGGAGGATCATTTAGCCCCCGCTCCCGTGGTGATCGGCGTGACAGCGACACCGGAGCGCTTCAACAATCTGGTGTCAGGAACGGAATCCACCATCCAGAAGGTCATTGTCTCCGCCGCAGATGTGAAAGCCTCCGGGCTATTGAAGGATCGCATCATCATCGCCTACCCGGAAGATCCCAGCGGCAGCAAGGATATGGCGGTTTTGCAGGCCGCTGCGGACGACTGGCGGCAGAAGGGGGAGCACTGGACGCAGTATTGCCAGGAGCAGCACTATGCCTATGTGAACCCGGTGTTCGTCATACAGGTGCAGAACCAGACTGGCAGCGGTATTTCCGACACGGATTTGGCGGACTGCCTTCAGAAGATAGAAGATCGAACCGGGTTCCGCTTTGAGGCGGGCGAGGTGGTGCACACCTTTGGTTCCACCTCCGGCACGCTCACGTTGAACGGCATCGATGTGCAGTATTTGGAGCCTTCCCGTATCGCGGATGACAGGAAGGTGAAGGTGGTGTTCTTCAAGGAGAATCTGTCCACCGGTTGGGATTGCCCCAGAGCGGAGACCATGATGTCCTTCCGCCGTGCCACAGACGCAACCTATATCGCCCAGCTGCTGGGACGCATGGTGCGCACCCCCATGCAGATGCACATCCAGGTGGACGACGTGCTGAACGACGTACACCTGTATCTGCCTTACTTCGACGCGGACACCGTGGAGAAGGTGGTGGAGGCGCTGCAGGCGACTGAAGGCGGCGAGATTCCCACTGATGTGATCGGAGAGGACTTTGAACGCGGTACGATTGAAACCTGGACGGTGCGCCCGCCGAGACCGCCGCGTCCCCGCCCCGCGCACAGACCCGTACCGGTCTCAGAGGGACAAGTGACGTGGGAGGAGGCGGAGGCCCATCCGGAAACAGAGCCAGAGCAAGAGCCCGCGAATGACCAACCCGTCAGTGAACCTGCTCCGGTTCAGTCCGAACCGCCGACGCACACTGAACCCCAGCCAGCAGATCCTGAAGCGCAGCCCGAAGATGAACGGCCTTCCCATCCGTCGGCTTCGGAGGAGGACGCCACTCCAAGAGAAGATCAATCCGGATGGCAGGAAACCATTCCCGGAACGACTCTGGATCGCGAAAGCATTGTCCGGGCCATCAACGATGCGGGTCTGCTGACTTACGATGTTCGCCGGGTCAGGATCAATGACTATCTGAAATCACTCTTCAGCCTGGCACGTCTGCTGACACAGTCCGGCGTACATTCCGCTGCCTCATATGAGGTTGCCAATGATATCGTTGAGATGATCCATCGCTATGTCAGCAGTCTCAAGCGCGAAGGGCGGTACGATGAATTGGCGCGTCAGGTGCTTGAATTCAAGCTGAAGACTCAGACCTTTGACGTCTTCGGTGAATCTGTGGATGATCATACCGAGTACGATGTCTTTTCCACTACCGATACCGATTTGGACAGGCAGTTCCGCCTGGCAGAGCTGCGGCTGGGAAACGAAGGAATCGGCAATCGATATGGCAACCGTTACATGGATGAGGATGATCCGGCAGGCTACAAGATCGATGTGATCATCTTCGTGGCGGATATCGACTGCATGGAAGCGGTGCACAACTATGCTCGCGACCGGTTCCACAGCCTGAACGACAGCTATCGCCGACGCATCCCAACCTTGTCCGAAAGGTACCGAAAAAAATACGACAGCATCGTTTCTGATGGCGACATTATCAGCAAGCATAATTTCCGCCTGCCCGAAACCATCAGTATGGAGCGAAGCGAGACCGGTCTTGCTTATACCGATCATTTGTTTGTCAACGCCAATGGCAAGGCGGTAATCGCGCTGAATAATTGGGAGAAGACTGTACTGCGGGCAGAGCAGGCCCGGCCAGACTTCGTCAGCTGGCTGCGCAATCCGCCAAGGAAACCCTGGGCACTGTGCATTCCCTATGAGCAGAACGGTGAAAAGAAATCCATGTATCCGGATTTCCTGATTATTCGTAAGGATGACGTAGGGCTTGTTATTGATATCCTGGAGCCGCATGACGGCACCAGAACCGACAACCTGGGCAAAGCCAAGGGATTTGCCGAATATGCCAGGCAAAATCCCGGTGTTGGACGGCTTCAGCTGATTCGCGTGGTCAATGGACAGATACGAAGGCTGGACATGTCCAGAAGTGCCGTGCGGGATCGCGTAACCAGAGCTATGTCTGATGATGACCTGAATTACATTTTCGATGAGGTCGGCTTTACAAGCTGATGAGGTGAGATAGCGCCATGTATCAGGAGACTATTATTGCTCAGATGAACGATTATTTGCATAAGGCTGCGCAGGCGCTTGCTTCGTGGCTGAATGCTATGCTTCCCAGATCAGGTGAAAACTGGTGGGAAGAGTGCGTAATGTCCAACCTGAGCTATAATCAGCGCGAGCAGGCTGAGCGGCGGGGCATCACAAAACTGAATGAATTTGATCTGGCTGCGTTATTGCGCATAACGGACAAATCATGGTATACCATGCGTGGATATGCCTATTTGCCTACAAATGAGCGCGAATGCATCCGGGACATGATCGCTGTTCGCAATAACTGGGCACACTGTTCAGCACAGCTTCCCGGTAAGGATACCATCATCGATGATATTCAGCGCATGATCAAGTTCTTCTACCAGATAAATCAGGACGGCCTGGTGCCTGGTCTTGAAGACCTCAAAGCAGCGATTGAGCGCCCGGATTCTATACAGAGGACGCCCCAAGCAGAAAAATCACTGCCTGAAGAACCGGTAAGGGTGCAAAAGGTAGAAGAGACGGTCTCCCCTTCGACGGGCATCGCAGAGAGGAGCCTCGTATCCATTGTCGGAAGCCCTGATACCAGGGGAATGGTCTTTTCCGTTACAAACATCGGCGGCACAAACAAGTATGAAGTGTTTGTGGACGGCGCACTGAAAACCTATTATGAAGGTCAAATTGCGCTTGTCGATGACACACCCAAATATCATTGGGTGAATTCGGAAACACTACGGAGCTATCTCTCCGCATACCAAATCAATAATCCATCCGCAGGCAATTTGTATTCTTTGAATTCAGCCAGGATTGACTTTGTGCCTTATCAGTTTAGACCTGCGCTGAAACTCATCAAGGCAGACGAGCCGAGAATCCTGATTGCCGACAGCGTTGGCGTCGGTAAAACCATTGAGGCAGGCTTGATCATAAAAGAGCTTCAGGCAAGAAGTGATATTGAAAACATTATGATCATTTGCCCCAAGCCACTGGTTGCTGACCGCAAATGGGAAAATGAGATGAAGCGATTTGATGAAGAGTTTATGCCACTGGATGGTGATACCCTTCGTCAGATCATCTCTGATACTGACAGAGATGGCGAGTGGCCTGTCCGCTATGGAAAGACAATCGTTCCTTATTCCATTTTGGACTCCAGAACCTATCTGGGTAATCAATCCAAACGGCACAGAAGCTTTGGCTTAGTGGACTTAGATCCAGCGCCTCATTTTGATCTGGTGATTATAGATGAGGCACATCATCTGCGTAATGGCAGTATGGAGAAGGACAAAGCATTTGCGTATAAGTGCGTTCATTACTTCTGTCAGCATGCAGATGCTGTTGTCATGCTGACAGCCACACCCCTGCAAACCAGTGACGACGATCTATACACTCTCTTGAACCTGCTCAGGCCGGACATTGTCATTGACAAGAAGAGTTTTGCGATGATGGCTCGTCCCAATCCCTCCATTTCAAAGTGTGCCCATCTGATTCGCGCAGCGAAATCCGGTTGGAAAACGGAGGCACTGGAGGCGCTGGATGGCGTTCTCGCTACCCAGTGGGGCGAGAATGTCATTTCCAACAATCCGGTGTTTGAGCAAATCCGATCTGTGCTTAAGCAGGAACAGGTGTCCCGCGAGGAACGTGTCAAGCTGATCACAGACATTGAATCCCTGCACAGTTTCAACATGATGTTGAACCGCACTCGCAGGAAGGATATACAGGACTTCTGTATTCGCAGAACCCATACCATTGAAAGTGAATTTACCGAGGCACAGCGGGAACTTCACGACGCACTTCTGACCTTCGAGGTCGCGGCCCTTTCAAAGCTCCATGCGGGCAGAGGGGTAAAGTTCATGATGTCCACGATACGCAGACAAGCAGCCAGCTGTATCTTCGGACTTGCGCCGCACATCCGTGATTTAATCAACCGTCGCTTTGAGCAACTGCAGGACGATCCGGATTTGGATTTTGACCAGGGTGATTTTAAAGAAGTTGATCTGGAGACATTCAGGCTGATCGCAGGGAAAATTCTCGAACTGGCAGATCGGTTGCCGCCTGAAGACCCCAAGTTTGATGGCGTTCTTGAGATCATTCGGGAAAAACAAAAAAGCAATAACAATAAGATCATCGTTTTCAGTACATTCCGCCATACACTCTATTATGTTAAGCGGAAGCTTCAACAGGCTGGTATCCGTGTAGAGCAGATAGATGGAAGCGTAAAGGGGGATGCAAGGCTCGATTTACGTTACCGCTTTGAATTGCCCCGAGACAATCCAGAAGCGATTGATATTCTGCTGTTTACGGAAGTGGGGTCGGAAGGCTTGGACTACCAGTTCTGTGACACGATGATCAATTATGATTTGCCGTGGAATCCCATGCGCATCGAACAGCGCATAGGGCGTATTGACCGCCGTGGTCAGATCAGCGAAGCCGTAAACATTTACAATATCATAACCAGCGATACGGTAGATGCTGACATCTACAATCGTTGCCTCGCAAGGATAGGTGTGTTCGAAGGCAGCATCGGTGAATGCGAAGAGATTCTGGGAGAAATCGGCAGACAGATCGAGATCATTGCATTGGATAGCAGCCTGACGGATGAAGAGCGTAAGTTAAAGTTGGAGCAGATGGCGGATAATGAGGTGCGCAAGGCACAGGAACTCAATCGCCTGGAAAATGAGGAGAAGGAGCTATTCGGCTTTGATCTTTCCAATTATATGGTTTCCAAGGAGATACAGGAGGCGGAAAGTCCTTTCCTGACAGCGCGAAGCATTCAGCATATGGTGGAAATGTATCTTCGCCAGCGCCTTGGTGGAAATGGTTATATTTTGGGCGAATCTCCTCTGAAAACCCTGAGACTAAGCGCAGCTGCGAGATCTGAGATACTCTCAGACCTGCGCACGCTGGTGGGTGTCAGAAATAGCCTGCGTCGAAAGTGGGAGGTATATCTCAAAGGCAACAATCCAAACCATCAAATTACTTTCGAGGCAGAGACAGCTGAAAAGAATAGAAATGCATTCTTTATCACGCCGGTACATCCACTGGTGAAACAAGCAGCAGCCTACTTCGCAACCAGCGATCTGGCGCATATCCACTTGGAATACTATTCAGAAGAGATACCCGCTGGTGATTATCCTATGTCTATTTACGCATGGGATTATGTTGGGGTGCGTTCAAACTTTAAACTGGTTGCGATCTGTGAGGAAAAGCATATTGAAGCGGAGCTACCGGAATACATACTGACTGCTGCAGCTGTGGATTATCCTGTACATGTCGGAAAGGATGCATGGGATGCATTGGAAGCAAGGCATATACAGCTTTGGCAAGCAGAACGGGAACAGCACCAGCAGACAACCCGGCAAATTGCTTCTTATAAGTTGGAAAGCCTCGCAAACAATTATACGAACCGAAAGAGCGTATTGGAACGAAAGATTCAGGAAGAAGTTGATGGCAGGATTATTACTATGCATCGCGGCGAGCTTGAGAATGCAACAGAGCAGTACCATCAGCGCGTAGCAGAGATCCGGGCCAAAATAGCCACTGCAGATATTCATACGACCCTGATTGCAAATGGTATTATCACCGTCAAGTAAGGAGCGATACCATGGATATTGCGAGCAAGATTCTCAATCGGCAGGACAGAGATGGCATGTTGCGCCGTTCTCTGGAACGCATTATACAACTGTATACGGACAAATCTCACTTTGTTTATGAGCTTCTACAAAACGCTGAAGATGCTGGTGCAACCAGTATTCGTTTTGTGCAATACGCAGATCGACTGGAGGTCATGCATGATGGCCATCCATTTACAATGGAGAATCTACAAGGACTTTGCGACATCGGCCAATCAGATAAGGTCAACAACCTGAATCAGATTGGTGAATTTGGCGTTGGGTTCAAGTCAGTCTTTGGTATATGTGATACAGTTCGTCTGTATAGCGCACCGTCACAGGAGGATCTTTCGGATAGCTGTCAGCCGTTTGCTATCGAAATCCAGGATTTCACCCGACCAGTTGATATTGAAGCCATCGATGTCCCGCGTGGGTATACAACTCTTTTTGTCTTCCCCTACAGCGTTGGGTTCCAATTCTCTGGTTTTAAGAGCATTAATGTACTCAATAATGCGCTGACGAAGCGGTTAAAAAATCTCGGTGTTACAACACTGCTATTTATGCGTCATCTGACGCTGATCGAATATGAAATTGCCATTCCTGGAAAGAATGAATTTGGTCAATACATGTTAGAGGAAGAATGGATAAATGATCATTGCGCTCGGGTTTCTGCAGTTGAAACAGAGGGCACAAAAACGGATGAAAGTCTTTCATTTATGAAGTTTTCGATGCCTATCGATAGTAAGGTTTCCAACCGCACTATTGATATTGCCTTTACAGTTGTGAAGGATAAAAATGGTCATTCCAGTTTTCAGAGAGCAAAGAATCCGTACATCTCTGTGTATTTTCCTACAGAAACGGAAAGCAAACTGGGTTTTATTGTACAAGGGCCTTTCCGTACCACACCCAATCGCAGCAGTGTTCCCTCTGATGATGATGAGAATATCAATCTTGTAAAACAGTTAGCGAAGCTCTTGAGAAAAAGCCTACTTGAACTGCGAGATATGGGCTTGGTAGATTTGAGTCTGTTCAAAGTATTGCCATTAAACAGAGAAGTTTTTTGGACTTATTCTCTCTTTGAGCCACTGTATGACGAAGTTCTCAATTTGCTGTCTTACCAGCAGATTCTACCAGTAAATGGTGGAAGAAAGTATGTTGATGCCAAACACGCACTGATTGCAAGAAGCAAAGAACTGGTGGACATCCTTCCGCCAGATCTCATCACGGAACTGTATAATCGGAAGATTCACTATGAATGGCTTCCTGTAACACTTACAGAGACAGGCCCTTTTAAAGAGGTGCTTTCATATCTATCCGGGACACTTGGCATTGAAGTTGTGAGGCCAGAAGATTTGAGGAGCAATTTCAATGAGAATCCACAATTCATCCGAAGACGTAACAATCAATGGTTGATCCGTCTGTACAAGCTATACGAAACGGTACCTAATATTTTTTCAGAGAGCAATACAAGGAACATACTTGACGCCAGAATCATCCGGACTGAATCTGGAAACGTTGTTGCGCCATATCGCAAGAGTGACAGGAGTTATATACCAAACGTTTTTTTGCCATCCAAGAAAGTTAAAGTCGTTGATGTTGAGATCGTACAACAGGAATTATATGATGCTTGCGTCTCCTTCTTTGAAAGGGTTTTACATCTGAAAGCGCCTGACGAATACGAGTTTTTTGTTAACGGGTTGAAAAAGCGGTATGATGGAAGTCGAGTTGACTATCCACAAGATGAACATATTCAGGATATTACAACTATTATTCGGTACCTACAGAACCCCGAATATAGAAGTGATATCCTTAGCATCATTAAGGAGAACTTTGCACTCAAATGTTATCGGAACGGGAAAACACAATGGGTTAAACCATTCAGCCAAAGGATTCTCTTTCCTCAATCGGAATCGGGCCTTCAAATTGAATGGTATTATAGGAATATCACAAATGACGCATTCTTTATTGATTTTGACATGTACCAGTCTGCCGGTATTACCTATGGTGACTTAAATCTGTTTGGTGTGTCAGATTCCATTATCAGGGGGATGCTTGAAACATGGGGGAAATATAATACATCAAATTCGGGGCGCCAGCCTGAATGGAGAACCTGGGGAGATTTCAGATGGAAACTGAGTATAGACAAAATTGAGGAGGCACTGCTCTATATCTCACGGCATCCAGCTGAAAAGGATGCAGTGATTAAATCTCAAACCATTTTTCGTATTCTGCAGGAGAACGTATCTCGTTTAGTGGGTACAGTGCATATCGGCGGGAGTAGTATACCTGATAAAGAAAATGAACCGGCGGAGATAGTAAAGATATTAAATGGCGGAGGTTCTTATATCCTCTCTGGTTGGAATGGTAGCTGGTCGGGAAAATGGCTTTATACAGAATCAATGCAGCTTGTATCTCACAAAGAGATTTCAAAGCATGAATTAAACAAAGCCCTCTACGGGAAAGTGAGTTTGGATTCTAATCTATACGAGCTGCTTGGTTTCAAAAAAGGCAAAATTGATCAGTACGAAGCAATGGTAAAAGATTATGATACGCTTCCAGAGGATAAGAAGCGGTCTTACTTTGCTATAGAATTGGAACGCAGATTTGGAATAACCCCTGAGCAATTGTCTGCTACGTATGGAGCGAAAGGGAATCAAGGCAACGAGCATCAAGAAGAGGAGGAATTCGAGTTCCCTTCAGGAGAAGTGCGCAACTGGGAAGCATTAAAAAAACATGCAGTCCAGATTCTGTCTTATGCAAATCCTGTCAAGTATGACCGAATTGTTCGGAGTATCCGAGTGAGTAGACCACAGGATGATATTCGTGCATATCTTATGAATATGTATCGAGTTAATTCAACTTATCGTTATGCTTGCCAGCTTTGCCATAAGCCTGTAAGCAATGTGGAGATGTGCCAATTGGAACGAAAACCTGACTTGGAGCTTGATCCCCTGAATCTGTGCCTCTGTCCCAATTGCGCTCAAAAATATAAGCTATTCAGGAACGATGAAGCTAAATCACAACGGTTAATTGACGAGATCATGGGCTATACTGAGCGGGACATTAGTGCCTCAAGTCATGTGTCAGTGGTAATTGGTGATATGGACTTCTGGTTTACGCAAACGCACCTGGCAGAAATCATAGAACTGATTCGATTAAAGCGGCATGCGGATGAGCAAAAAAAGAGAGAAAACCCTTCCAGCGCCGTATTCGTCCCGGTTTCTACTACAAGCGCATCTGCAACATCGAGTAAAAAGGATCAACCATCATTAAAAAGCGATGCAGATGTGTACAAAGAATATGTCGGAAAGCGTGTTCGTCATAGAGCCAAAAGGGCGATAGCAAGAGTAGTATCCTGTGATGGCAAATACTTTGTACTTAAATTTGAAAATGGACCAGACAAAGGGAAATCTATTCAATACAGCATGTCCATGTGTATTGATAACCGGTGGTTAGAAATAATTGATGAGGATTGAATAAATCATGGGAAATGAGGAGGTCATCATATGGAAGAAAACTGGGTAAGGTTGACTGTATCATGGTGGGATAAGCCGCCACTTCCGAAGGCACTTAATGTGCATCGTATTATCGGAAGTATCGACTTTGAAGACGGAAAAGCAGTATTTAAATTGGAGCAAAATGGGAATACCGTGAGAATTGATCCAAGCCAGTTGTTTCGAGTCAGTGCTGTTGAACTGAAGGACTAAATCGATGCACACCCCCGGCCGACGTACACCGTGTGCAGACGCTGCGCACACCCGTGTGCAAAATCTCGCGCACACCCGTGTGCAGGCAGGAATTTGCACACGGTGTGCAGAATAGAAATACCATGAAAAGTCCCGTAATGGCGAGGCTTTTGGCGGTTGCACACCCTCATCGAATAGTTGGACAATCCTACCCGTAGGGTAGAGCACATCGTTCACATCGATGGGGTCACAG
>ODAI010071337.1_pt1 | contig 26968 bp, 44 predicted proteins | sample 1539321 | NCBI WGS metagenome assembly ODAI01 (sample SAMN02144231, study PRJEB22623) | gut metagenome | biome: sheep rumen | host: Ovis aries | place: New Zealand
ACTATAGGAGTGTCGATATGTAGCATTGATATTACGGATATAACGCTCTGCTTCATACGTAAATTCGTACTGGTCTAAGATGTAGTGCTCTATGGTAGGAAGAGTAATCTTGTATATATCCCCGATAGGAATATAGATAATACCTTCTCCAGCTGAGTCAATTTCTACCTCGTGTGAAATACCAGTATTCAAATTTTCAACGATGACTTTGAGATTACCTAAAGTAATACCACCATCATTACTATTGATGTTGAAAATTACTTCCTCAGTATCGTGAGCTTCAGGGTTCAACAGTAAAACCCACTCATTCTCCTCATACAGATAACGATGTACAATACCATCTTCATCGACTTGGTTAAACTCAAGTCCATTATAGGGAGTTAGTGCTTCCCTATCCTCTTTAGTACCTATGAGAAGGTGACCACCTCCACCCCCAGATACTTGAATCCAACCTTCATGCTCATCAAAGACATTAATGGTATTGTCTTCAGTATTAATCCAAATAGCATTAGTACTTTTAGGTGCTATTGGAGATTTAACAACATTATTAATTCTTTCCATTTAACTATAGTTATTTGTGTTTAAACTTATTCTCTCTATAAGCATCAAGGTCTTTCTTAAACCATTGTAATTCATTAAAACCTTGTTGTTTTTTACCTTGAGGTATTTTACCTTCTCTTACAAGATTATCAAATGTTGCTCTGCTAATATGTAGATAATTAAATGCTTGATACTTACTCATAGGAATATCTTTCTCTGTAAAAGACTTTAGAGTACTAATTAAAGCAGCCCCCTCTTCCTCTGATATATTTGAATTACCTGCATCTATATTATCTACAATCTTTAGTAACTCTTCCTTTATTACCTTTAACAATATATTCATACTCTTCTCCCATTAGCCACTACATTAGCAATTACATTCATCATAAAATCTTTAATGTCATTGGAAGAAGAATGATATTGTTGAAAATAAAGATAAGAACAAATGTATCTTAACATTTGATTATTCTCTACCAATAAGTTGTGTTCTTCTTCCGTCATAATGTTTATATTTTAGTGAGTATAGAATAAATTAATATCCTATACCCTAATGTTACTCTGTAGGTTGTTCTACGTATTTCCAATGAAATTCTCCACACGTATGCCTTAATCCACTACAACAAAAGTTTATATTATTACCATTTAACCCTTTCTGTTTACCTGCCTCTCTTGCAGAACAAAAGATTTCTCCTGTTTCTATACAAACCACCTGTTTGCTATTCCAAGGTTTTTGTCCTTTATGAGATTCACTAATTTTATGTCTATGTTCAATAGATAATTGCTTTCCTTTGTGAGCAAGCCCGATTTATTTCCTTACTTTCATCTGTATGACAAGGAACCCAATTACCATTATTAAAATACTTTAATACTGGTTTGTCTGGTACAGACGTATCTATCCATAGTACGTTGGTACTATGAGGAGGTAATGCTCCTTGAACCATAAATTCTATAGCCTTTCTATTTGAATTATTTGTTATCGTGTTTTTTCTTTAAATATAATATCAATGCTACTACCAATACTACAAATAAAATTATCATTTGTACACAAAGCATTCCTAAATCAGTTATAGGAATACCTATATAAAGGTCAATAACATTAATTATGTTGTTAATTACTGCATAATCAAGGAATATTCTATGATATGCACAAAAGTTAAATACATAGGAAGAGAGATACATGAAAAGAAGAGAAAGGAAGGTTACTCCTCCTATGTATGAAAGTATTACCAAATCTATTGCTAAAAATGATAATACTGTATTTAAGGCAGCACATAAGGCAAATGCAATAGGAAGTGCTTTAAGTACTACCAAAAATATCTTATATAATCTTTTATTTCTTAAGCTTTCCTCCACAACTATATCTTCTATGTGTTCTAGTTACTCCCGCTTTTGGTACAAGAGGTTTGGCTCTTCCAGTTCTCTTTGCAGAAGTTTGTTTCTTACTATTAGCCATATCCATTATTCTTAACTATTGGTATCTTTACTTGTTTCTCCATTAATTGCAGCATCAAGGGCTTCAAGATGTTCTACAGCATCCCCATCAATAAGACCAGAAAAAGCCTCATCTCTAAGACTATTGACTACAGTAGTTATAGTACTTGCTGCCTCTGTAGCCCCAGATGATTCTACATCATCTACAATGCCACTAAGCATAGGAATTGCAGTGCTCAATACATTAGTAAGTGCTTTCAACTCCCCAATAATATAACTAAAATCATAAGCAGCTTCCTTTACAGCACTTTCATAATCAGAACCATTAAGCCAAGCATTAATAATTCCATTTGGATTGAGTTTAATCTTATTAGGAATATCAAGTCTTGCAGATGAACGTTGCCAAACATCAATATCATCAATAAAATGTTTTACTTGCCATTGCCCATTTTTAAACTCCATTATACTAGCAAGCTCACTTGTCTTCTCATCTACATCTACATAATAAGCTCTTGTGTCTCTTACTGGCAAAGTAGTTTCAACAAGAGGTTTATCAAATTTATACTGTTTCATATTATTGTGTAATTTCAATCTCTATATTATTATGACCTTTAAGTTTTTCCATCAACTTGTTCATAGTAACTCTACTATTAGTAACTTGCCCTTTAATAGTATTTTTGCCAACAAGTAAACACCCAGAGGAATCTGTTTTGGGATTATTACCAGCATGAATTCTAACACCTGTGAATCCAGGAACATTCATTATTTCTGGTAATATTTTTTTAAATCTAGGAGACATTGAAAGTCTTATTTTGTATTTTCCGTAAGGAATAGCAGTATTATCTTTTACTTTAATCTTCGTAATTTCACCAACACTCATATAGGAATATAATCCTCTATCTTGGTCTTCAGCTACATCACAAAAATAATCCTCATTGATATACATTTTGCTAATACTATACTCAGGCTTTCTATATAATCTCTTAACTTTTAATAAGATTAAATCTTCCATATTAATTATTTTTCCTCCTTGCTGGATTTTGATTTTTTAGTTGTCTTTGGAGCTTCAGTAGGAATATGAGTTGCTGCTGTTCTTTCTAAACATTTAAAGTTCAAGCACACTTGACTATACACACTGAGCATCTGATTCTTCATCAAAGTAATTTCTCTTTGCTGTGCCAATAAGCGCTCGTCAAACTTTTTTTCCTGTTCTCTTATTTCTCTTTTCAGTTCTGCATTCTCCTTTTTAAGTTCTGCTACTTCAGCATTGTGACTATCAATCTCTGCTGTTAATCTTTGCTTGTAATCATCTGCAAGCTTTACATAGAACTCTAAAGATTCTTGCATATTCTGAATATTACCATTTTCTACTTCAGTATTATATTTTTTTCTCGTAAAAAGATACGTTATAACAGAAGAAAGGGCTCCAGCCAGAATTCCATCTCCTGCCAATAAAAGTACTAAAATTTCTGTTGCCATTTTTAACTTTAATACTCTTCCATTTATTTAACTATTTCAACATGTCTATATTCTTTAGTGGTCATGTAGGGATTCTTCTCCTCTATCTCTACAACAACAACTTTATGTTTCTTTTGAAACAGTCTTGCCAACCAACATTTCTTAGGAGGATTGATTGTTTCTTTCTTTAAGTGAGCAACTATTATCTTCTCACTTGTAATCTCTGGAGTCAAAACAATTTGATTTGGGTAACACATTTCAAGGTTAGTCTTTACCCATTCATCGCCAATAATAGTATCAATACAAATTCCCTCTACAAATATAGTATCTGTAAGTCTCACTGTATCTGTCTTTACTGTAATGGTTTTAAGATATTGTAACTCTCTAAGATTTTTATCTTTGATTTTAAGCTTGGCTTGTGTTTCTTTTAACTTATCAAGAACAGAATCATTAAAATAATCTAATTGTTCTACAGTCAGCTGAAGACTTCTAATCTCATTCTTGTTACTATCATTCTTTAACAACAATGCTTTTTCATTGGCAGAAGCATATGAATAATCTTTTTCAAGATTTGATAGCTTTTTACCAAGTATGGCAATAGTAGTCACCAAACATATGATGACTACCATTACTATACCTGCTATTATTAATCGTATATTACTTATCATTTTTGAGTACTTGTTTTAGATTTTGAATGAATTTGCTCCCTCTTAACCTTTCTATCCTCATTAGCCTTATTTTTATCAAACTCAAGCCTATCTCTATCAAGTTGAATTTTGAGGTCAAACTCTCTCATCTTTTCAAGTAGTGCTTCTTTGTTAGTCTCATCTGGAGTATAATCTTCATCTTTCTCAGCTTGCATTGCAGCAATTGTCAACTTGGTATCATTATCTCTCTCATTTAAGAGATTCTCCATTTCAAGTTTCTGCTGTTCTGTTTGAGCTCTTAATTGAGCCTCTTGTTGTTGAACTTGAAGTTGTTGCTGTTGTGCCTGCTGCTGTCTCTGTTGTAACTCTTGCTCATTCTTCTCAATCATCCTCATCTTCTCAGCCATAGAACAAGAAGTAAACATTTTAAGAGCAGTAGAGAAAGTAATCATTTGGTTTTGTAGTGCCGCTTGTACCATTCCTTCCATCTTCTGAGACAGAGCTTGGGTTTCTTGAGAAGAATCTACCACTATACCATAATCAGCTTCCGCAAACTCATCTCCATCAATCTCTACAAGTTGCTGTGCAAAATCCGGTAAGATATATTGGAATTTTTTATTCCTGCCTTTCATAGCAATCTTAGCAGTCTCAACAAAGCATTCAAGGACTCTTTTCTTAAGATTTTCGTGTCTTGTGAATATCCACTCTGTAATGTGTGAAGATTGAAGAGTAGCTCTTTCAACACCACCAACAGTCTCTCTATTGGACACTTGACCTTCTCTTTGTTTAGTAACACCAACAACTTCTGACATTTCCATCTTAATAAGTTCCAAGATATTGATGTATTGCTGAATGATGTTAATATCTTCAAGGTCTACAACACCATTAGAGGCATTATTAAGACTACCTGCTAATTTACCGGTAGCAGTACCTTTCTTACCTTCATTAAAGCTATCTATAATTGCAAGTTTATCCTTTCTTGCGAAATAGAGCCACTTCTCAATTTTCCAACCATCTGGTATCATAGCCAAATCAAGTTTAGCCAATCTACCATAGTTTTGTGCAATAGCCCTATTCAATCTATCATGGACAACATCATAAAGATAGTTGTAAGGTTTCATCATATCTACAAGAGAATAAGGTTTATCTCCGTTTGTAGCATAGATTGAACCAATAATACCAAAATGACATCTTGAAGGGTTACTTAATCTATTATATTGTATAGGTCTAGGTCTAACATTTACATAAACCTTTTCACCTATCTTAGTACCTTCCCAAGCTTCATTAATCCAAAGGACTTCCTCTTTCTCACCCATTGTCTTGTTAGGAACATAAGTTTCAGGATAGAAATTAATAACTTCTTCTCCAGTCATTGGGTCATAAGAAGTAACTTTCTTAATTTTTCTTCTTGATTTCCAGAATACCCTTACAACTCTAATATTCCCTTCTGCGTCATAAGTCTGACTCGCACTAATATCTTCAACTCTGCCAAATATCTTAGCAATGTACTCTTCATTAGTCATGTTGCCCTGTTCCCAAACAGGTACAAGAGTATCCTCCTTCCAGTTGCCCATTTCATCAGTACTACCAACAACAGATTGTTCTGAAATGTTTTCAATATACTTTCTATCTGCATCTGTAAGAGAATCATAATAAGTATCAATAATCTTACCTGGACTCCAATAATCCTTTAAGATAATCATATCTGCATCTTCAATTCTGTTAGAATTTGAAGACCTTATGACAGTCATTATTCTTGGATCAAGTTTTTCAAGAGTAGGTTCCCCACTTACTATCTCACATATATAACACTCCTCTCCCACAGCACAAGCATCTTTAAATCCGTCATTAAAGAGTGTAGAGAAATCATTTTCCTTATTATACTGATTAAGTAATTTATTAGAGCGCGCTTCTCTATAATCTTGCCATGTGTAAGTGTAATACTGACTCAACTCTTCCAACTTTTGTGCATACTGCTCATCTGTCTCAGAGGTCGCTTCAATAAGTTGTTGTAAGTCTCTAAGTACTTCGTCAGCCTTTCTCTTTGAAGCTTCTGAGATGGAGGTAGGATCTGTGATGATTACTCTGTAGTCGAATAATCTTTTCTTCTCCTCTCCACTTAAAAGATTCAATTTAGAGTTTATAATAGGATAGTGTTGTATAGTTTCCGGTATTAAGTCATTTCTCAGTTTTGTAGGATTGAGAACATTTTCTATATCATCCATGTGGATAATACCGTTAACTAAATCATAGTTGATTTTCTTGTTATAGGTAGACTTCCTATTATTAGCATTAGTTAGAAAAGTGTGGTCACATGCAAAATCCACGCACTCTTTTCTCCATTTCTTACCCTTAGCGGATAATGGTAATTGCTGGGCAGGGAATTTATGTGTAACACTATTCATCGTAATTTCTTATATTTTTGTACAAAAATAATACAAAATTTTAATATTTGCAATAGATTTAATAAATAATTAATATCTTATTAATTAAAATCTTTTTCGTACACTTTTATCATTTCATCATAATGCTTGAAGTAATCGTCTTCTTCAACAGGTTCTTGATTTCCTGCTCTAGAGAGATTACCTTCAAACATATCTACAAATTGACCTCTATAAAGCATTACCATGCCTAAAGCACGTAATCTATCCACATTTATATCAGGGTTGTATAACACAAGCTCCTTCAAAAGTGCTCTGTTTCTAATGAAATGAAGATTAGGTACTATTTTTTCAACTTCTTCTCCATCTTCCATTACAGTAATTGTAACAGGTTTTATTAACCATTCCCTTACCAAAGTATTAGCATAGTCATTTATGGGTTTAGTAGCAGCAACACCTTTACTAGAGTTACCATAGCCTTTGAACTTTATCAATTGTTTATCTACAAGATAGTCTGGGGTGTCTGCTAACAAATGTAAGCATCTTCTAGAACTAAAATAGGCAAATATACCACGCTTATTATTCTCATAAAGACATTTCCCATTATAGAATAAACATAGTAATCTTACTATTTCAAAGTTATCGTCTGCGTAATCTTGTCTACCTGTATATTCTGCTACTATCTTGTCTGTGAACAAATCTAATACAAAAGTTGAAGAAAGAGACATAGTATCAGCCCCATCATTATCTACAGGGTCATGTCCTAATATATATCTATTTGAGAATACCTTTCCATTTTTATCCTTTTGTGGCATCTCAAATATCTCAATACAGCCCTTAACTTTATTGTCTTTTGTAGGAAACTCTCTAATAGGAACATCAGTAGTAGGAACAAACTCTACAGAACCATCACTCTTTTGTTGCAGCATTCCTGTATATACTGTGTCAAATTCAGTAGGATTATTATCTATCTCGTTGATTCTCTCATTAAGTAGAGTTACAGGAAACATATTACCCCTTGTTCTCGTGATAGCTTCTTGGGGAGTGATTGGAATCTCCGCTATTGCTCTGGTAATGGAATTAATATCTGAAGAATTATACTTGATAGTATATCTATCTATCAGAATTTCCAATAGTGCTTTAGTTACATTAGAGTTTCCGTTCTCATCATAGCACCCTTTTCTACTCAAATAGCCTGGGAAGAAATATGTAATCTCTTTTCTACCTTGACCTAATTTATCGTATACATTAGGCAAAGCATACATTTTATAACCTTTAGGGTTATATACAATCTCTTGCGCTCCTTGGAAATCGCTCTCATCCTCACCAGCTGTACCGATTAGATACATTTGACCAAATGAATAATCTCCTTCCTCTACAGAAGGACGCATAATATTGTACATTTCCAATACATTACCAAATGAGCCAAACTCCTCTACAATGATTAAATTCTGTCTCTTACCTCTGACCTTTCCTGGATCATCTTTTGCAGACAATCCTGAAACCTCATTGAGTGTACCTCTTCTTGTACCGGTATTCAAATCAACATAACCCATTGTCCATGCCATATCCTGTAAAGAGCTCTTTAATCTCTTGTTTGGAAATGGGGTGTTCTGAGCAAGGAAATCAATTTGTGCTTGAAATTTATTGAGGATACCATCAGTTGTAAGATACTGTTTCTGATATGCTGTAGCTAGGCATTTTACTTGTCTGGAAACTTCCTTTGATTCTCCAATAACAAAGCGCTTAGCCATCATAGAACATGTCGAATAGCTCTTACTTTTGCCTCTTGAGGAGATTTCACAACCGTGCAAACCCCCTCTTTTATCATATAATCCACCATTTTGTGCTTGATAGATATAGAAGTATCTAAACAATACTCCATCCCAACACTCTGGAAAATCAACAACACGTTCTCCTCTCTTTGAACCCTTCTTAATTTTAGTCTGAATAATAGGATCAAAGTTAAGATAGAAATACATATCTCCAGGAATCCACATACCGTCTGATTCCCTTAACATGTAATTCCAACTTCTATCAAGAACTTTATCCCAGTACTTTTTAAACTCACTATTTGGATTTTGATTAGGCCTTAGTTGAGAATAAACACCATTAGTTTTGTAGCTAATAGCCTCCTGTCTAAAATAATCCATATTGTCAAGTATGGGAGGATGCACTACATCAAAGATAATTCTACCTTTCTCGTCTCTTGGCAAATCCTTTGCGTGAGGTCTATCCTTGCTTATCATCCATTGGATAAATGGAACGTTATTGATATAATCAAAGAATTGTTCCTGTATTTCTTGAGGCTGGTCATATATTTTCAATTCCTCTAATGAGGATTGACATTCATTAAATTCATATTCCATAATTAAAATCCGTCCTCATAAACAGTTTTAACATTTCCACCTCTAGCTCTTCCCTCTTCCTCTATCTCTTTACTTAGTGCCTTTTCTGCACTATCAAGAGCACTAATCAATTCAGGTATTTGTTTAATGGTACTAGTATAGGTATTAGGTTGAATCTTTAATTTACCATTATCGTCTGTGGCTGATGGATCAAGTTCTTCAATAAATTTACCTAGCTTATCACATGCAATTCTAGCCCTTTTAACTAATTGATATGAAGAAGTCATTGTGTGAGCTTTATAACAATCAATTGCTTTCTGTAGTTTAGAATCTATCTTAAAATCTTTTGGTAATCCTTCCTGAGCAATTATTTCCTTGAGCCTATCTTTCTCGTCTATAATAAAACTATAAGTTGCTCTTGGGTCTGCCATATTATAGATTACAGAAGCTTGCTGCATAAACTTCTCTTTGTTTTTAGACCTATCGGCATTCCACAACTCTCTTATAGGTCTCATCATCATAGCCTCTTCTGTGAGAACTATTTGATAATCTACTATTTCAATTATATGCATAACAAAAAGCCCCATCTTTTATGATGAGGCACTATTTTAACGCAGGGTCTTTTTTGCCTGCTCTGTTTCAAACTCTTCAAACTCAGTTACAACTCCTTCAACATCTCTGTCTTGGAATTTACCACATATTTTACCTCCAATCATCAGTCTAGGAATATCATAGACATACTCATCTTCCTGTGCTGACATGTCTTCTTTAATGGAGTTTTCCTTGAATTTTCTTACAATATAATCTTTAAAATTCAAAAGTACAATGTCCCCAACCTTTACGTCTCTAACACTACTTCCTACTGCAAGTACCTTTTGGTACATTCTTAGAGAGCCTTGGGGTGCTTTCAATACACCGTTTTCAATAAGGTCTTCTTCATATACGTCAAGAGTCGTTATTACTGTCGTGAACAGGGGTTTTATTTCGTTTATTTTTATATCTTTCATTTTCTGCCTTTTTATTTTTAAGATGTTCCCATTCAATATAAAACTTACCTAATGAAGGAACATTAACACTTGTTCTTAGTTTCGCAAAATCTTCTTCAGATATATCTTCCTTTAAAGGAAGTGAAGTCAAGTGATGTCTAACATACTTCCAGTAGCCATTATAAACCTCCCACACATATCTGTATGGGAGATTTAATTTTAAAGCTACTTCTTCTATAACTTTATTCTGCATTTTCTTTCATTATAGAAAATCTTACCATCAATCTAAATTCACCAGATTCTTCTACCTCTGGTGTAATGGCAGGTATTAATTTAGGATCAATAACCCCATCTATAAATACTTTTCCTTTTTTGAACTTGTGAAGTATTACCTGAAGATTACTTGCCTTTAAATTACAAGCTTTCATTATTTCCTGTTTGGTGGAAGTATCTGAAAGCACCTGAGCAAGAATAGCATCATTCATAATAACCTTACTTAGTTCATAGTGCTTCTTCAAGTAGTGTGCCATTACAACTTTTTCTTTACCTGTCAAATTATGTAAAGGAGCCGTAAAGTCTAACCACGCTCTAAAAAAAGACACATTTAAAGGAGTAGAGATAGGTATTACATTATCTGCTATCCTCTTACCCATATATTAACCCTCCTTATCGTCTACAGAGTTCTCTTTATCGGTATCTTTCTCTTCAGTTGCGTCATTGCTAAAAGCAACATTTGACAAATAAGTTTCAATACATTTAGCACTCTTGGTTATAAACTCCTCGTCGAAATGTACAGAGTATTTGAGAACCTCAAACAATTGATCAATTGTTCTATCTCTAAGCATTTGCTGCATCTGTACAAGCTGCTCTCCCATTTGTCTAATTCTCATTTCTGCTTGCTGAAGAACTGCCTGCATTTGTTCTGGATTTACACCACTCTTCTCTACTTTCTTTGCCTCAGTGTTGAGGGGCTGTACTTTTGTCTCTTTATTCTCTTCCATTTTTATAAAAATTAAAAGTTATTTTATTTATTCTTCTGGATATTTTCCATATTTGTTTTTCCACATTTCTCTCCATGTAGAAATACCAGTAACACCAATGTCCGTTCTATTACATTTTGTACACACAGAGTCATTATCTTCAGGAGCACCAATTATTTCTATAGCTAAAGATAAACAACTTTTGCAATAGTAAACTGGCTCTTCATTATACGGACTGTTTAGCTGAGATTCTGTTAAAGCTGTCATAAAGTCTTCTCCTTTCTTCATTACTAACCCTACTATGCACACCTTTTCTATTACTTGTGTTTGCTCTATTGTTAAAGGGTCTACTCCATTTTAAAACTCCGTTAGGTAAGATTCTATCTCTTTTCATTGCTCTATTAACACTTCTTACCTTACCACTAGCTACTAATCTAAGTAGATTATCTTGTCTGATTTTCAAGAAGCTAATCCATTGCTTCTTCTCTTCCTCTGTAAGTTCTTTTTTATCTTCCTGTACAGTAGGAACCTCCTCTAATTTCTCTTTCTCTTCCATATTAAATTCTTCTTATTTATTTGCGGGGAATAGAAGGCTCGAACTTCTAACCCACTGGTTAACAGCCAGTTGCAACTACCATTGTGCTAATTCCCCAAGCCTCTATAATAGAGGCATAATTACTTCTTGTTTGTTTTCTTTTTAGATTCTGTTACATAGATACTTATTGTCCCATCTTCATTCTCTGTAAAGGTAAGTACTTTACCTTCAAAAACGTCTTTTGCATATTCCTTAATTAGGTACATAATTTGATTACTAACTTTATGTACAAATCCCATAAAGAATCCAAAAATACCAAACAGGGCTGCTAAGATTCCTGCTAACCATGACATGTAGCATACATAACAAAAACCTGCCAATACAGCTACAATAAGTGCCCATTTCAATACTGAAAGACAAACCTCTTTTACTTTACTCTTCTCCATAATTACTTAATTAAAAATTAGTTAGTTGCCCTACACCGAGTCGGACGGTGCTTTCCAGAACCAAAATCTGACGTAATACCGCTATACCATAAGGCAATTAAAACTCAGGGACTATCAGCAATACCCGTTTAGTGCACTTTAAGGCGTCTGTAGTTTGAGTTAGTACCCCAGGGGAGACTCGGACTCCCAACCTACAGTTTAGAGGACTGTCGCTACTATCCAGTTGAGCTACTAGGGCATACCCTGTTAAAATAACAGGGATTTAAGTATCACTAAATTAGTGATTACATTTGCTTCTTGAATATTTAACCAAAAAGCACTTAAAATTACAACAATGTCAAAGAACATATTTTCTGTTTTAAGAAAAACAAGACCATTCTATCTTCACAGACCAAATGGTCTTAAACTTCTATCATCTGCAAGGTGACACAAACTTGACTTTATCTGCCAAATTCTTTCTACCTCTAACAACTGCTCCACAGTCCTTACATCTGTATAATTGAAATTTGCTTACAGATGTATAGTAGAATTTATTTGGTATAGGTTCTACAGCTTCAGAGCCACAACTACAACAGCAATCTTTCTCAGTTAGGTTAGATATGTTAGGATGTCCTTTAATAAAAGGTCTCAATTTCAGATACACACTTTCCAATATCTCAACATCTCTCTTGTTGTATTGTTCCATATAATCTAGAGCTTGCTGATTTCCTTCCAAACAATCTTTCCACAATTCAAAGTTTGTATCCATCTTGTGAGGAATATCAAAATAACCAGCTAAAGCATCCAACTTATTGCTACTAAAACCAAAAGTCTTTTTTGCTATTGCCAAAGTATCAACAGTGTAATAACTGCTAGGAGGCATAAGACCATTAACAAGGAATCTACTGTTCATTTTAGGAACATCGAAGTGTGTGTTGTGCATTGCAAAACCATCTGCAATATATGTGGAAGTACTGGTTGATAATCTAGCAACTTCGTGCTCACCACAATATTCTACACTTTGTACATACATAGTTTCTTGGTCGTTACCTTGTGTATTCATTCCGAATAACACTCCAAGATGCTCATAATTGACATGAGTTTTCAACCTATCTAACTGCAAACTTCCCAACAATCTGAAAGTTTCCCATTTACCACCAAGAGTATTTGTATAGATACAATCACCTCTGCCAAGGCCCCAATTATTTTTTGGTAAATAATCAAATCTTTGTATCTCCAATTCATCGGCATATTTATCAGCAGTGTCTTTAACAATTGTGGGTCTTTGACACCACTGTATTCTTGATGGAGTACCGTCTGTTTCAAGCAGACTTCCTTCTCCAGATATAAATCCGGACATCCAAGCTCCAGCATATGATTTATCAATTTCCCAAGGTTTACAAATTCTTATAACCCTATCCCCAGGTTTCAAATCCATACTGTTTCTCCACTTAAGAAAATTATCTTTCGGTGTTTTCATAAGCCATGGATGGTCTAACGTGGTAATTAACTCATATCCATTAGTAAACTTCACCTTTACACATGGTGTCTTAACAACATCATTATGTGTAACAGTGGCTAATTTCAACTGCCTAGCCTTTCCTCCTAGAGGATTTTGCCATTGACCGTTTTCATCTCTTAAAGGTTTTCCTGGAGGAAGCCCCTCTTCAAAGGCAATTATCTCATCGCCTTCTTTAAGTTCACAAGCCTTTCTCCATGTAAAATCCTTCATCAAGATGGGAGTGTCTTTTTCAACACAGCCATTATGCGCAACCACTATGTCTGCCTCATCAAAGAGTTTCCAAAGATTTTCCACAATTCTATGGTCATCTTCTTTCAGAATCTCTTCAGGAGTTAAACAATCAGATATTACTTCATCTGCATAAAGCCATTTAGCTGACCAGCAAATCGTAAACCATTCTGATATTGTTTGATCTAGAGAAACTATCTCTTTCCATCTATGCCAGACATAAGCCTTCATAGGAGCAGTTTCAATGTCAAATATCAGCACTTTCAAGAAAGGAGCTTTATTGGGTTTTTGAACAACAGACCTTTTGTGTCTATAATCAAGAACCTGTTTATAAAGTTCTCCATTCTCAATTTTCTTTCTGACAATTTCTTTAGCTTTTGCAATGTCCTCTTCAGAACAATGCCACCTTTTAGCAAGAAATCTCTTGCTATTTGTGAGAGACCACTGACTCTCGCTCATTTTTTTAACAATTTGTTCTAAGTTCATATTAGTATAGAAGTTGTTTGTTCTTCTTACCCTTCCCTTAAAAACAATGCAAAGATAAGTAAAAAATTTGATATATGCAAATATTTTAAGAAAAAAGTGAAATCTTTCTTAATTTTGTAAAGTAGAGTTTGCAAAACTACTAATTTGGAGAGCTAAAACTACTCCAACCACCATTGTTAGTTCTATAATTAAATATTCTTTCGTTTAGTTCTTGTATAGGTATCCCCATTACAGTAGAATCTAAAACAGCCGAACTTCCTTGTCCTGCATTTGCTGCTCCTGGAATTGAATAATATTTAATCCCGTAATAAGGAGAATTCTCTAAATGAAATGTCTCATACCCATAAGCAGGATTCCACATAGAATCTACTGGAATCCAATTGTTTTGAATTAACCTTTTTGTAAATCCGTATGTTACATTAGGTTTTGGCAAAGAAACATTTATTTGTGGTATAGGAGCTTTCGCTGTTGGTAATGCTTGTATTTCTCCACGAATACTTGGAATAATTGGAGCTCTGTAATCTGGATTTCTTCTAAAAGCAGAATAGCTGGTATGTTCAGCATTATCCCACACATACTGATTGTCTGGACCATTTGGATTTAAAGCTTCTACAATATTCTGTAAATTAACAGTTCCAGATCTTTGTTTTTGAAATCTAGTGCCTTTGTTTAACCAGACCTCTACATTCTGTATATTCTCATTAGGTATAAATTCCAATTCCCTGTTTGTATCACCGCCTTCTGCATATCTCACTACCGGAGTTTTCCAATAAGGATTCTTTGAGAAAGAGAATAGATATAGAGGACCTCCTGTGGAATGCTCCCAACCAGCCGAATTCCTTGCAAAATTTGCTTTGCGAACCATAGCAGGACTATAGTTTTCTTTATTAGCTAATACTTGTCTAGCAAATTCCTGTACAGACTTACCATGCTTTTTAGCAGCTGCTGTAAAGGTTCCTCTTTTACTAGGCTTGATGTAAATTTTACCACCTTCCTTATATTGAGGAGTAACAGTTACTTCTGGTAAAACTCCTCCATATATAGTACCGTTTATACTTGGGTATCTACCTTGACTATCTGTAAGAGTAACACCTTCTGATTCACTATTGTTAAGGTAGTCAATTGCTTTTTGAATATAGCCAGGTTGTGATATTTGTTGTGCAGATGGAGAGAAGTTCCAACGCTGTAAACTATTTTTCTCTGACCAATGCCCGCCAGGAGTTGCTTCTGAATGATATATAGATTCATCACTAAAGGTAGGATGATTAGGCTTCTTAAAGGTATCTGGATAATGACCATTACCATTACTGTCAAAACCAGGCGCTTTAGCGGCAGCCATATTATAATCTACATTAGCTAATGAATCTTTAGCATATACATTAAAGGTGTCCCTGATTTGATTAATATCAGAGACACCATTCTTTATTGCAAATCTAATGATGTTTGATTTCTCTCTCTGGGTAAGATTCGACCATTCTCCCATAATCCTAATTTCTTTAAAATAGTAAATCTTTTATAGAATTTAGCTTTAAAGGTTTTACATGTTGTAGGATCAGGCTCTTTCCTATTATTTATATTATATAGGATTCCACCTTCAACGCTAACACATGTAACACCATCTTGTTCAATTAACCTAACCTTGTATTCAGATTCTCTTTTCATATCCTTTAAAGGACAAGAAAATGTACCCAATACAAGTTCCTTCTTTTCACTCTTCCTTTGTTTACGTTTGGACATAGTTCTCCCGTTAATATATTATTACATACTCTTTTAACTAAGGCTTAAAATGTTCTACTTAATAGATAAAGAGACCTAACCACTTCTACGCCATTTTTAAAGTGATTCAGGCTGCCCTAAATACGGGCACTATATAATAATTTGTTGAGGCGTTTATGTACTATTAGTTTTCACTCTTGTTATCTCTAGCCCCAATTACCTCAGCCCTACTTCGGATACCCTTTATTCTCTCCGGTTGGCTTGGGAACTCAACACCTTACTATATAGCTCTATCTATAGAGTTTTCACAAAGGTATGAAAATTTTTTGATATATGCAAGAACTTTTTTCATTTTGCTAAATAGACTTTACAAAATGATACTATTTCTGCATTTTCATAAAATTCGGTGCAAAGATAAGTAAAGTTTTTTACATATGCAAGTGATTTAAAATTTTCTTAAGAGTTTATGAAAAAATAATTTTTCTAATTTTTTGAAAAATTTTTGGAAAATTTTTCTGATTTTTTTTGAAAATTTATTGTATTTACAAGAGTGAGGAATAATCTCTCCACACCACTCCCCCTTTCTTTTGAATTGGGGATATACCCCTATAGGTTCTAATCTGAATCTAATTCAGAACTCTATCTTTCTCTTGATTATTAACATTTAAAACTTATACAACTATGTATGTAGAAAAAGACTGCTTGTACTCAATTAGCACTTATATTGAGTCAAATGGAACTTATGGTGCCCAAATTAGAAAATTCACAAATGGGTCTTTTCGCAATGCAGAGACCTTTGTGCCAGAGGTTGACCAAGAAACAGGACTTCTTATTATAGAAGGTGTTTGTTACACATGGAGACACATTCAAGATATGGGAATGTCATTACAACCATTTTGGGAATATTCCAACGAAGACTTTTGGGATTGGCAACCTTGTTATCTAATTGGGGTTAGGGAGTGCTAAATAGGCACTCTCTTCCTCTCTTCTTATTCCTTATTATATATACGCGCGTGTATATGTAATAATCCAATCTAATCTAATCCCACTCCTTCTTTCTTTTGGTAATGGTAGTGACAATTGGGCATTTGAGTATTCACAATTGTGAACATTTTGTAATCAGTGTTCACAAATGTGTTCACTAATCAATGGGTGTAATCTCAATCTCATTCCACTCCTTCTTTCTTTTGATAGTTATTTGTTGTTACATAGAGTTGTGCACTATGTAGCAATTATGTTGTTTTGCACACATACTACTAATAGAGAGTAGAACTATTATGGCAGAAGTTAAAATGCAAGGTATTGCTGACAGTTGGTCACTGATTGATTTCATCAGAGCAAAAGGTGTACCTGATTTGCAGCACGGTTGTACCAACAGTACCACAGGTGACAAGTTTGATGCACTGTTCTTCCCAACACAGGTTAAAGGTCCTGACGGTAAGGAACGGAATCTTATGGTAGCATTTAGCCAGAATCTTGACATTGCTCACAGTATGGATGCTATCTTTGCAAAGAAACGAGAGTTGCAGATTGTTGAACTGCAAGAGTCTCACAACTTGTATCTGTGTAAACAAGGTGGTGAGCGTGAGTTGGGTAGCCAGTATGATTGGCTTGCTTAACTTGCGGATGAATGTGGGAGAGGTGTTATGCCTCTCTCATATTCTTTTTATTAGTTAGTGTTCACAAATGTGTGTAGTAATGTTCACAGTTGTGAATATGTTATAGTGTTTCTGTTTGTAATAAGTTAGGTCGAAGGCTATGATGTAATAGTTCAAGTAATACTGATAATTGCTTGATAATCAATTAGTTGGAGAGGGGAGAATGTGAGGTATTATCTCACTCCCCAACCATATCATAGTACTTACAAACATAACTATAATATTCACAATTGTGTAAACATTAACACTTTTGCACACATATGTGAATACATATGTTCACAAATATATGTACAAAACACATCAAATACTGCATATTTATTGGATTAAATTTACAGTTCTAATACATTATTAACACCAAAAACAATAAAATTATGATATGCGCTCACTGTAAATTCTACAATTCTAAAGATGGATATTGTGGAAAGAAATGTATCTATACAAGTAGATATAATTGGTGTGAATCTTCTGAAATGAAAACAATAATATGTTTATAGAAGTAAAATGTCCTAATTGTGGTGCAATAGGTACTGCGTTTATAACAACAAATAGTTTAGGAAGAAAAGTTGTGTTCGATAGTTGCTATAAATGTGGTACTAAAACCACAAAAGAAAAGGAGGAAGAAAAGAAGAAAGAAAGTTAAGTTAAATCTTTAATAATTAAAAGTCATGGATAATTTTAAATATGCTTCTGGCATTCTTGTGCTTATACTAGCAGCATACATGAGTCTTATGTATATAATAGCTGATCTAAAAAGCACCATTAAAGAACAAAATCAACAAATAATTGAATTACTTCAAAATAAAGAATAATTATGTGTTTGTATGATTCAAAAAGATTTAGGTTCACTTTAAAACCTATAAAAGTGTTTAAAATAGTTAAAATTCTTCCAGATGGGACACTAGAAAGTCCTTTTACAGGATGCCCAGTAAAAAAACATATGTTTGGAGGATTGGGACTTCCTGTAAAAATAGAAGAAGAAACTGGTGATTATAGTTATGAATTTGGGAAAGGATTTATTCATGCATATAATTCATTTCATTCAGCACTTATCTATGAAAAAATAATGAATAACAAACATAATTGTTTTACAATAATAGTTGGATACATTCCTATTTTTACACGATATGCCAAAGACGAGGATTCTGGATTCTGCGATGAAATATGTGCAAGAAGAATGATATTTCCAAATCCAAATAAAACTATAACTTTTGAAGATCTAAGATATTAGTAATATAAAATTATATCAATATGAAAACATTTTTAACAATTTTAGCAATAGCATTCGCTATTACATTTGTGCAAACAGTATCAGCACAAGAAGTAAAACGAGAAGGTAATAACTTCACAGTAGAAAAAACTATTCAACAATCTTCAGATGTACAAACTCAATATACATTTACCATTAAAGACAATGTATATCCAATATGGATTACAAAGAATGGTAGATGCTATATTATTCGTACATCAAAGAATGGTAATCAATATAAACAATATCTTAAAAAAGAAATTTGTTTGCAAATATGCCAAGAGATGAACATTGAATATAAAGAATAAAGTTTTTTCATTTAAATGCGGAGAGATTCTTTGACATTGGTGTTTTTTCATGGTACGAATTAAGGTTAATAGAATTGATTGTTGATTAGCAGGTGAGCCTCCGCAGCCTGCAAAACTTTAGTTGAAGGAAAACAACTTTAAAAACCCATTGAAGATTCGGGTAGATATAGCATCCGAGATGGAATCTTACAAAGTGTGAAGCGTAAAAAGACACCACGAGAGATGATGATACTAGACTCTCAATTTTTAGTACTAAAAATCTGTCTCTTTTTAAGAGTGACACACTCCAAGAGGGAGTTTAAAACAAGTTCTCAGAAAGGTCGGTCGTGAAATGCGAAAAAACTGATGGCTGATAGGAAAGACTATCAATTTGGTGCAGTAACTCAGCAGCATAGAGTAACAGACTTCTAATCTGTAAGTCGAGGGTTGGAATCCCTCCTGCATCACAAATCTATATTTATTAATTAACTAAAATTAACAACATTATGAAAACAACAAAACAACAAGATGCTGTAACTATTAATAGGTACACATCAAAAGAAGGTATTACTCGTACCTTAGAAGTAGAAATTGGAGATGATAACTCAATAGATATTGAGTTTACCATTAACAAAGGAGATAAAGTTATTTATAAAATGATTAATATTAATCATAGAGAAGCCTTGTCTCTTATTTTTTATCTTATTTCTAAACTTCTTCCTTACAAATTTCTAGCCAATAAAAGCAAAAAGAAATGAAAGGAAAAAGAGAAAGAGAAGGAGAAAAATAGTTAAATTAAATTGTTAAACATTAAATTTCAAATATTATGGTACGAGTAAAACAAAACATTAATGGTGATACTCTTGTATTAGATGAGTATACTATTCTTTATTACCGTAAAGATTCTGGTAAACTATTTAAAGTAGTTAGTTATCCTAACGCAGAGCTTGCAAAAAAGGAGTTTAACCGAGAAACAAACTCTTATCGTGGATGTGGAAAGAATGTTTATATGAAACATCCACAAGCAAGAATTTATTATGGGCAATTAATCCTTCAAATGTAATGAAAAAGTTCAAATATATATGCAGGTTGGTGCTATTAATTAGCACCTTCCTGTATTTTGGATTCTTTGTAATGGCAGTAGAATCTTTAACAGAAACTAATTCTCAAATAGCGTTTTTATCATTATTTATACTATTGGTAATGGTAGCAATGTGTAAATATGCATTTAAAGATGAAGATTTAGAAAAATATAAACCAAGTAATTGGAAACATTATGGAAACTTACAATAATAATTTTCTATCTCAAGAAAGAAAGATTCTTGAAGACACTTTACTTCAAATAGCCATTAAAATAAGAGATAAGATAAAAGAATCTGGGCATTCATTTTTACTAACACAAAAAAGAAATGACAAACAACTTGTAGATTCTTTATATGGATATATATATTTAGGTGAAGATGTAGATGTATATGAAAGAGAAGTTAAAGGATTTAAAGTATCGGCTTCTGGAGAGTTATGGATTTGTATGGATTTGTCTAATGTAAAATATGACGAATTTGCACTTACAGAAACATGGGAAGATATAGACGACGATGTTTGGTATCCTTTGTTAAAATCAGATAATACTCTTGAGATAACAGACTCTTTTAATGTATATCTTACTCTTTTGAGTATTTCAGAATGTGTTTATCAGTATTTTGAATAGTTATTATGGGATTTAAAATTGGAGATAAAGTCCGAATTAAAAAAAGAGAAGGAAAATTTGAAGATTATCCCTGTGGTTTTACTGATTCGATGGCTGAAGAAGCAGGGAAAATATTTACTATTGAAAAAATAAAAGAATGGGACTCAGTAGGTACTGCTAATAAATATATATTTTATAATGGAGATAATCATTCTTATTTACTTGAAAGAAATGGTTATAGTTGGCATTCATCAATGTTTGAACCTGTAATCGAAAAGGATAATACAGATTATAATCTTGGAGATTCTATAAAAGTATTAGAATATTCTGGAACAATAAGAGAAGCAACTTATTTTTTTGTTAATTTTGATACTCCAGATACAGAACATAGCCATGTATGTTCAAAAATTAGAGAAAAATGTTCTGATTTTTGTAAAATAGCTGAGAATATAGGAGCTATCATGAGTGTAAATAGGGAAGAGTTTTTTCCAGAATTTCCTACAATTAAACAACTAGTAGCATTTGTAAATAAAATAAATGAATTATATTCGCAAAAGCCTTTCAGCGAATCTAAACAAGTATTAGCAACACAAAAAATTAAAGAAAATGAGATTAGATTTCAAAAATCAAAAGCCTCTTGCATCAGAGGAAATGTCCCAACGGGAAGTACAATCTGCGGTAGAAAAGACAAAATTGCAATTAGCATCGGACATCTTAGCTACCAAGTCTGCAATTGCTGACGTAGAGGAGGAGATTGGTGTAATTAAAACTACTTATCCTCTTGATACACAGGAGTATGTAAACAAAGTAAGTGCACTTACCGGTTTGAAAGAGGGGTTGAAACAAATTACAAACCTTCAAAAAGAATTGGGACTTGTATAAGTCCTAATTTGGTTCCTTAGCTCAGCGGTTAGTCAGCAGTGCCCTCATAAGGCAAAGGTCATTGGTTCGAATCCAATAGGAACCACTAACTAACCTAGGCATTAGGTTTGTTTTGTTGTTTGTTTAATGTTAATAGAGTTGATGGTACTGTATTGACTGAACCATACAAAGCACGCTAAGCGCACAGGTGCATAGTGGGGTGAATCGCTATTCCTCACATTATTTTTGTAACTTAGATTTTAAATATATGTTATCAATTGAAAAAACATTGGCTATTATTGAAGAACTATCAAAACAACCAAAAGATGAAATAGAGTATGCTATCTATACTCTTTTATTAAGAAAAATTATAGATTACCCAACAATCTCTAAATTATACGTTAATGCTCTTGAAAAAATAAATCAAGACAATACTAACTTTATTATTGAAGGAGAACAATGCATAGCAGAGCATTTAACGAATCTTCAATATGGAGAAAAAGGAAAGAAAAAGAGAAAGTTTGACTATGAGAAACTTAATGAAGATGTAAAAAGAACTATTCAACGGTCTCTTTACTATTTAAATAGATTTAAAAGACTTCGTATGGATTTTTACAATGAACTATTTCATTACAATGAAGAAGAGGCAAAGAAATTAAGTTGGTATGAAAGGAATAAAGAATATGGAAATTAATAAACAACTTTTTGAAGACATTCTTTCTGGTAAATTGAAAGGAAAATTTGTATTGAGAAATGGAGATATATATTTTTCTGTTGGTTTATGTCGAAATAAATATAAATTCAGATTCACACATCCGTATATAATAGGTTTTGGATCTTACACACCAAAAGGATTATTTTCTATAGGTGATACTACAAGTAGCTTTGATATTATAGATTTTATACCAGATACAGATATGAAACAGAATGAATTAATGATTGAGATTCCTAACGACAAGATTGTGGATTGGGATGAGTCAAAGAAACAGAATAAAATTGTTTTGAAAAACAAACGATTGACTTATAATGATATTATTAAACATGCAGAAATAGGTTCCATTAGTAATATACATTATTTCTCAGACGACCAAATGAAATGTCTCCTTGCAAAGAATCGGCTTGCTAATGTTGCCAAATATTTAAATGGTGAATGGAAACCAGATGCAAGTTATGACATTGCAATGATAACAGTAAATCATTGCGATAGTGATAATGTTGTTGTTGTATCAGTTATGAATGGCTCTATTGCTTCTAATTGTGGTAGTATTTGGTTTAAAACAGAAGAACTTGCACAACAAGCAATTGAAATCCTTGGAGAAAAAACTGTTAAACTAGCATTAGAACCTTTAGGAATATGATATTTTTATATATTTATCTTATAGTATTTATTTTACTATATGTATTTTTACAGTTAAATTACATGTTTGTGTGGTTTAAAAAACTCGTGCTTGATGATGCAGGTGAAAGTATATTTTTTGGATTAATATTATGCCTTGTATGGCCAACATCTATATTAGTTTGTTTACTGTTTAAACTTGCTTCATGTATGGATAATATTCACGATAAACATAGGAGATAAATAATGGAAATAACATTAATATCAGTTCAACTAGACACTTTTGATATAGATTTTCAAAAGTTGTTTGACTTCATAAAAAATGAATGTGAACTAGAAAATACAGTATGGGATTATTCCACTGAATTCGGTGACAATGTACACTATTATTTAGAAAAGGTTTTTGGAATAAAAATCTCTACAAAAGATGATTGTGATATTACAATCGAAGATGGAAGAATTTATCCTACTGATCTAAACGAGTTCGAATTTTACTCTCTATATGAGAGTTATCGTGATTGGCTTAATAAAAATAAAGAAAAACTAGGATTAACTGAAGAATAATATGGAAACAAAAGAATTGAAAATTCAGGTACCTGAAGGGTATGAAATCGACAAAGAGAAGTCAACATTCGAAAAAATAGTCTTTAAAAAGAAAGATAATAAACCTAGAAGTTGGGAAGAATATTGTAAATTGATGAAAATCAATAAGCGTACTTCTTATGATATTCTGAATGATAGCAGTATACATACTGGTAGTTGGACGCATATGAATATACCTGAGCAATGGAGAAATTCACTGCCATCAAAAGAACTCACAGAAGCATTTCTTGCTATGATGCAACTTATGTCTTTGAGACAAGCTTGGATTGGTAAGTGGAAACCTGATTGGACAACTGATATAGATAAAAAATGGTGTATTGTATTTAACAACGATAAATTATACGCTGACTTCTTCGTGTATAACGCTATTCCGTTATCTTTCCCAACAGAAGAAATGGCTAAAGATTTTATGAATACATTTAAAGATTTGTTAGAAGTTGCTAAACCATTGATATAAAACAAACTACAAACTATCGGACAAGGCTTAGGCAAATGACCCGAAAATCGCAATCAGGAGATTACCTGGAAGCGCAAACCAGAATACTAACACAAATCATTTATACTGAATTGATTAGTAGGGAACAAGTTGGTAGGATGCGAGTGGATAGTTTGTAGTTTTTATTTTTATAGAATATGAAGAAAGGAATATTATTTTTATTGACACTATTACTAATAAGTTGTAGTAGTGTAAGTACCATTGGCAGACAGAAATGGTACGAAAGAGATTCTAGAATTGAAATAGTAAACGAAACTACTGTTATATTTAAAAATGTTGATAAGATTGAAATTAAAAGCAATACAAGTAGTTTAGTTACTTATGTCTATGATTTAAATCATAGTAAATTAATGAAAGTAGCAAGAGGTTCCTTTAACGTAGATTTATCAAAGGGAGATTATCTTATACAATCAAATAAACCTATTACTAAAACAATTTATGAAGTAATAATTGAGTGATATGAGAAAACAATTTTTTGATGGTACAGGCATAACAAGTACTTCTGCCAATCACATTGCTAATATGGCAAAAGAGTATATTCAAACTCTTGAAAGTAAAATAGATAATCTTTCTTATGTAGGAGAAGAAGTAAAAATTAGTGGAGATAAATTCTCTACTAAACTTCCTACCTCTAAGGCAGATGTAGAAAGTTTGGATGCAAGAATTCAAAAGATAGCAAAAGCTACTCAACTAATTGCTTGGTTACGAGAAGCCATTAAAGAGAAGCAAAATGCTGTTAATGAAATTCTTCCTATGGATGCATGGATAGAAAGAGAACAAGAAGTCTATCCAGATATGCCTTCAAAAGAGAAAACTATTACAGAAGCAGAAATTATTGCAGGTTGGGATGTAAATAAGTATAATGCTTATATTACTGCACAAACTTATGCTACTGTATATGGTGAAATAGTACATCCAGATGGTTCTATCTCTAATGCAAGAAAGAAATTAACTAGAGCCATTAATGCCCCTACATCAGTTAGTGGTCAAGGAAGAGACTTAATGGTTACTACTCAACTTCCTGCCTTTACACAAGAAGAAGTAGATAAGCAATTCTTTGAGTTACAAGCTAAACAAAGAGAGTATCAAGCTAAGTATAACAATTATCGTTATGAAATTGAGTGTATTATTCAAGCCGATGAAGATAGAAAGCAGCAAGAATTTACTCAAAAATTCAATGAAATTTGTGATACTAGAAAGGCTGTACAGGCTAGGTATAGTAAATATGTCATTGACAGACAGAATTACTATAGAGGTCTTAAAATTGCTATTCCCGAACAACTTGTAGATATTTATAAGGAAATTCAGGAACTTGGTAAGTAATAATCTAGATTGCTAGAGGACTTACTGTATATTTAGGGGAGTAGGTATTATGATTTATTTATTACAATAATAAAAACCATTATTGGTATGGGAAATCCCATACAGTAAGGCTATCCAAATAATTATAAAATTAGTTCTTGTTTTTGTCGGATAGCCTTGTTCTTGCTCTTGTTATTGTTATTGTAACCTGTTATACTGAAACCCTAAATAACCAAGTCTGCCGGAATGGTGAAATTGGTAGACACTTCAGATTTAAGCTCTGATGGTCATTGAGACTGTGTGGGTTCGAGTCCCACTTCCGGTACTAACTAAAATTGAATAATTATGAGTAAGAAAAAACAAAAGAAACTTATACATGAAGTAGTTACTGATGTATATAATGCTTGTCTATGGGTATTTTTTGGTTCCATAGAAGAATGTGCAGATGCAATGCGTGAGCAGAAAATAGATGAGCAGGTAATAAAAGATTGGATTGACCATGTAAATTCTAGTGGGTGCAACGGAATGTTTACGCATAGTAAAGAAGCGAATATTTCTTTATTATGGCTTCCTAAGCTTCCAGTTACTGTTATGGAGTATGGCTCATTAGTCCATGAAATTGAACATTATGTGTTCTATTTGTTTGACCATATAGGTATGGAACATACAGAGGCAAGCGACGAGGCATATGCTTATATGCTTGGTTATGTATTTAGAGAAATAGATAATATAATTTGTACTTTAAAAGAAAAAGGTTGTGAATAATATTTTAACTGCTAAATAATAAAATTACTTAAAATTGTAGAAATTTTTGCATTGATTGATTATGAAAATTAAATTTTTAAGTAAAAAGTTTGTAAATAAATTACCAAAAAATTAATGTTATTTTATATTAAAGGTTTATTAAAGAAATGAAATATAGAGTAGATTTATATTTTTCAGGTACTATAACACAGTTTGTAGAAGCTGAAGACGAACAAAGTGCTTATGAAGAAGCAGAATGGAATGTTGAAAATATGAGCACAGAAGAATTTTATAAAGAATTAGATGTTCAGTCAGATGGACATGATGTTTATGAAGAAGGAGAATGTTAGTATGAATTACGAACTTTATTATTTAGTACCTTTTCCTGATTTTCAGAAATATCAGGGTACAACAGATGAAGAATACGAAGAATATTTAGAGCATTCTTGTCATTCTATAGATGATACAGAAGATTTTATAGAAAAAGAATGGCTAGAAGAATTTGAAAAGAAATATAAAAATAAATAGTTATGGGACTTTGTATAAATGCAGCAATTAGATATGATGTAAAAACATCTCCTGTGTATCTTAATGATGTTCCAGATGGAAATAATGGGGGTACATATATTGGTAAAATATTAGACTTTCTTATATTATTAAGATCTTTTGAAAGTTATTGGCAAGATAGAGAAGAAGACATACCTAGAGTTGTAGAAGTTGATAAATCGGATATTTTAGATTATCTTGATGAAAATTCTGATTCTATTTACAAAGAAACTTTGGAATATATCTTACAAATATCTGATGAAAATAATGATTTTATTCACTTAGAAATATCATAGCAATGGGTACGAATTACTACTTATGTCATGTCCCCACAGTAAAGGAACATCTTGAAATGCAAGAATTACTTGCAAAGAAACAATATGAAGCTCTTAAAGATAAAATAGAAGAATCTACAAGAGAATATCACATAGGCAAAAGAAGTTGTGGCTGGCAATTCTTATTTGAAGCCGGTATAGGAGAAGATTTAGAATCAGGTGGATATATGCACTATGGTTATAC
>ODAI012544762.1_pt1 | contig 26967 bp, 24 predicted proteins | sample 1539321 | NCBI WGS metagenome assembly ODAI01 (sample SAMN02144231, study PRJEB22623) | gut metagenome | biome: sheep rumen | host: Ovis aries | place: New Zealand
CACGTATGGCAGATAAGAGGAGTCCTGCTTACCGGCGATGGGCGACTGTCTACAACCTGAAACAGATGTCCAGTACGTTCATGTTCCTCCGGGAGAATCATATCGAGAGTTTCGAGGATCTGGACAAGAGGACAGAGGAGACGGTACAGAACTTCAATGAGCTTAATGAGTCGATTAAAGAATTTGAGAAACGGCTGGCTGAGATCCTAGCATTGAAGAAGCACATCCTGAATTACCGGAAGACAAAAGACGTTTATGTCGCTTATAGAAAAGCAGGCTACAGCAAGAAGTTCTTTGAAGGACACCGGGAGGAAATCACGCTTCATAAGGCGGCGAAGGCTGCGTTCGACCAGTTTGGTGCAGAAAAACTGTCGACAGTACGGGAGCTGAATGAGGAATATGATGCAGTTCTGAGGAGAAAGAAGGCGGCATATGCAGAGTATCGGACGGTAAAGAAAGAGATGCAGGAGTATTCGAAAGCAAGGAAGAATGTTGTTATGTTCTATAGGGGTGAAGCTGAAAAAGATGAGCGAGAGCCTGTGCTATAGGTACAAATTAATAATAGTTTTGTATATAGTATTTTTTGATATGGAAGAACAGAAAAAAGATTCAGCCCAATCTACTGATAATCAGAAGAATGGGCTGTATTAGACTGATTTTATGAAGTATTCTCATTGTTCATCTGGTTTTAGTACCTCAAAAACAAGACCGTTTTCAAGAGCATATTTTTCAGCGGTTGAATTTCTATAACCGCATATAATTATTGATGAAAAAGGAGTTAGGAGATTTTCTATTATTGTATTAGGGTTATAAAAAATTATTTTTTCTATCGCATTACATCTGTCAAATGACATATTACCGACCTTTTCTAGGTTGTCTGGCAGTCGGAGCTCACCGAAGAGCCCGGAGCATCCATTGAACGCGTAATCCCCGATAGAAGTAAGGTCGTTCGGCAGTCGAAGCTCACCGGAGAGCCCAGAGCATCCATTGAACGCGTAATCCCCGATAGAAGTAAGGCCGTCCGGCAGTCGAAGCTCACCGGAGAGCCCGGAGCATTCATTGAACGCGTAATTCCCGATAGAGGTGAGGCCGTCCGGCAGTCGGAGCTCGCCGGAGTATCCGGAGCATCTATTGAACGTGTAATCCCTAATGGAGGTGAGGCAATCCGGAAGTTGGAGCTCGCCACATTCATCGCCCGCTGGACGCCAGATAGGGAGGGAATCGTCAGGCAGTCGGAGCCCACCGCATTCATAACCCATCCCATGACCGAAAGAGAGGGGATTGTCCGGAAGTTGGAGCTCGCCGCGTTCATCGCTCGCCGGACACCAGATAGAGAGGGAATCGTCTGACAGTCGGAGCTCGCCGCTTCCATCGCCCATCGACTCCTTCTTAGAGGGGGGAACGTCCGGTAGTCGGGGCTCGCCAGAGAGATTGCGGCATCCAGCGAACGCGTATTTCCCGATAGAGGTGAGGGCGTCCGGCAGTCGGAGCTCGCCAGAGAGATTGCGGCATCCAGCGAACGCGAAATCCCCGATAGAGGTGAGACCGTCAGGCAGTCGGAGCTCGCCAGAGAGATTGTGGCATTCAGCGAACGCGTAATCCCCGATAGAGGTGAGTCCGTCCGGTAGCCGGAGCTCACCGGAGAGCCCGGAGCACTCAACGAACGTGTGCTTCTCGATAGAGGTGAGACCGTCCGGCAGTCGGAGCTCACCGGAGAGTCCGGAGCATCCAGCGAACGCGTAATTTCCTATAGAGGTGAGACCGTCCGGCAGTCGGAGCTCACCAGAGAGCCCGTGAAATTGAGCGAACGCGTAATTTCCGATAGAAGTGAGGCTGTCCGGCAACCGGAGCTCGCAGGAGTACCCGAAGCATCCATCAAATGCGTGATTCCCGATAGAGGTGAGTCCGTCCGGCAACCGGAGCTCGCCGGAGAGCCAGGATAATCCAGCGAACGCATAATCCTCGATAGAGGTGAGGGCGTCCGGCAGTCGGGGCTCGCAGGAGAGATCGTGGCATCCAGCGAACGCGTGATTCCCGATAGAGGTGAGGGCGTCCGGCAGTCGGAACTCGCCAGAGAGATTGCGGCATCCAGCGAACGCGTGATTCCCGATAGAGGTGAGGGCGTCCGGCAGTCGGAACTCGCCAGAGAGATTGAGGCATCCAGCGAACGCATAATCCCCGATAGAGGTGAGGGCGTCCGGCAGTTGGAGCTCGCCGGAGAGCTTGGAGCATCCAGCGAACGCGTGATTCCCGATAGAGGTGAGGCTGTTCGGTAGCTGGAGCTCACAAGTGAGCCCAGAGCATCCATCGAACGCGTGATTCCCGATAGAGGTGAGGCCGTTCGGTAGCCGGAGCTCACCGGTGAGCCCGGAGCATCCATTGAACGCATGGTTTTCTATAATTGTCGTATGTTGAGAGAAAACACAGTTTCTTATATTAGAATCATAGTAGCATATTCCCGCAGGGATTATAGCAATAGTTTTGTTATTAATTGTTGTACTTACGTCTAACACATAAGGAACTCCCTTGTTATAAATGTTAATTAGCTTTACATTGATATCTTCTTTAGCCTGACAGGGAATGGTTATTAATGAGCATATTTCATGTGTTTCTATATCCCGGTAATAATAGTAGCGTTTCCAGTCATGAGTCTCATAAACGAAATAGGCTGTAGTAATGTTTGGAAAGTGTTCTGCAAATAGATTCTTATATCCACCATGGTTGATAAGAAGCATGGCAGCAATCTTGATTTCTGGCAGTGCATCACCAGACCTCTTAATAATCTCATTGATTAAGAAGTGGTTTTTAGCTAAATACTTTTCTTGCAATCCAAGATAGTTGTTGAGTAATTTGCAAAAAAACTTATGGATTGATATAGTAATCGGTTCCCCGGATATTGCTTCAGCGAGTAGTGGATGGATTGCCATTCGATCATAGTTTCCCTGTAGCCACCCTAAAGCCAATAACTTCTTTACAGCATATTCATGATTAGTGTTTTCTGTTCCGCCTCCAGTAAGCGAGTATATATAATTTCCTTCATACCAGATTGCAGGTGTCAATGATAGTACGGAGAGAACTTCCCTTTGCTCTCTGGTGACAGGGACAGATGGATATAGGATGTCCTTAAAAAGAAAATGAAGCACGTCCTTCATTTCTTCAGAACGGGAATCCATATCTTTGGAATAGTCAAAGGTGCCTTTAATGGAGCCTACTCCGGTTCTTATTTTTTGAGCACAATCCGCAATAGAGAGGTTGTCATATTCACAGAGGCGGAGCCCTATAAGAGACACTATCATAGTGTTATATTGGACTGCGCGACAGATATCATGAACAGAATCTCTCTCTTCTTCTTTTATCACTTTCGGTTCACCCCATGGTTGCATTTTGCTGTAATTTTTCTCAAATACTTCATAGGTGAATTTTTCCGGCTCATCAGATTCAATTGGAATAATATTCGTATAGTTTCCAATATATCTAAGCCGTGTGGAGACCAGGATATCTGCTAGACCGGTACTACGTTCAAGTTCGTGTAGGAACTTGGAATCATTATTGTTGCAATTATCGACGATAATAAGGACCTTGTCGGAAAAAGCAATAACATCTTCTTTTTTAACATCACACAATGTATCGGCATCAGAGATTAGCGTCATGAGATCCGGTCGTATGCCGTCTGTACATGTCAGCCAGAATATTTCTTCGTAGGCACTGCTGTGACTCTCTGCATAAGCGCGTGCAAGCTCGGATTTCCCGCATCCACCCATGCCAGACAGAAAGACCATCCGCTTTTTCCCGGATTGACGCTGAAAACTATTCGATATCTTACTGAGCAAATCATCTCTGGAGATATATGTGCCTCCCTGCTCACTATTTGAATCTTCTTTTGTTAAAGGGACGATGAGGGATTTATTTGTAAAATGCTTCGGGGCAGTAATGGAAAAATACTTTTCAATCAGTTCGGGAGCAAATGCCTCCATTCGATTTGTGATTTCAGTTCCGTAGATGAAATGTATTTCTACACCATACTTATCGCTGCGCTCTTTAATGAAATTATGGACCCAGCTAATTTCTTCTAACTCTTGTTCTCGGGGCATGCAAAGAAACCAACGTAGCACAGATACGCCTTTGTCCTCCAAAGCTTTATTAAAAGACTTTCGGATCTGGTCTCGTTGGCTATCGCCTAGTTTATCTGTAAAGAACTTGCATTGATAAATGTCAATACCGTTATCCTGTTGGACCAGAATATCAATTCCACCATCGCCAGGAGAAGCGGCTACCCGATGGACTTCTTTGTCGGGATTTTCTGCCTTGAGCAGTTCCAATATAAGGTTCTCGAAGATGTCTCGAGAACCGGCTTTTCCCTCATGCTTCCTTATGAAACTTTCCCAATAATGATTTAATGACATACTACTTACCTGCGCTGAAAAACTATTTAGTTCATTATACTATTGAATGGTAAGTATGTTAAAGAACGAATCCCTTTGATGGGGATATTTACCCCATTGGTTGCGAGCTGAATGCGGTGATACAGTGAACGAGTGTGAGTGGAATGTCCATCTCCCACTCGTTTACAAGGAAACAAGTACATTGCATTTGCAGAATCAGTTCTGTGGTACAGAATCTGGATGTATGTCCCGGAATTCTAAATGGTCAGGTTTTGCACTATAGAAGATGAATGATATGGTCTATCTGGAGAATGGGCTGTCCGTAATTGAGTCGAGGACAATATTTGAAAGGACAAAGAGGACGGATTCACCGAAATATAACGACTTAAGGAATATGAGCAATGAGGAAAGGAAATTGCAATTAATTGCACACATGATTCTTCCTTTAGGCGAGGCCACATGCACCTAATTATGATATAATCTATTTCATAGCAAACGTATGAGTGCTATGAGGCTATAAAATTATGAGGGGAAAAGAGAAATGAGAAAAAAGTGTGTTGCCATAATCATTACAGTAATATGTTTAGCTGGTTGTGGGAATAAACCAGCTGTTTCAAATGATGTTAGTAATCCAGTCTCAGATGTAAGCAAGACTGCAGAGTCCGTTTTAGATATAAGTGAAATCACTGAAGCTGCTACGGATGTAAGTAAACCTGCTGAAGCTGAAGCAAAATCTGACGAGGAATCAGTGGATGACGAAAAAGCTGCGTTATACGATAAATATGCGGATATTTGTGACTGCCTCGAAAGTAAGGACTATGACAAGGCTATTGAGATCATAGAGGCAATGAGACAGACCGTTAAATCTGAACCGCTAACAGAGACGGAGACGATTCCTTTGACTTTAGATAATTGGGATACATATTTTACACTGGATCATGAGATAGAAGTTGGAGAAGGGCGAGATGCTTATGGAAACATCCTAGAGTCATATTATAAGGTTCATCTTGTTTTGAAACCCGAGTATAAAGAAAAACTGGTATCAATGACAGGCGAAATGGGGTATGAATGCGATAATGTGACGCATGTAGTTACTAACATAGATAAAGCAACAGGATTATTTGATACAGAAATCATAGAAAGTGGACCTGCCAATGGGGAGGTATTAGCTAGAGAGCATAGTTCAACAACTATAACACTTGATAATAGTGAAGGTACTTGGCTTATTGCGGTTGCGAGAGCAGGAAATGATTATTCATACGGTGGTATAGACGTTAAGATATTGGCTGCTGATGATATTGGTAATCAGTATTTATATTATCCAGAAGAGCTTAACGTTGTAAGAATCAATGGAGAATTAGTGCTTAGGAAATAAAAACATATAGTGACTTTTTACTTAGCACAAGGTCTATAGGTTTTTCCTGTAGGCCTAATTTTATGTGGAATAACATTTTCCCTACAAGGAAGGCTGAGGGATGGATAGATATGATTGTTCGGACGGAGGTCCGGGGAAAAGCAAGTAAGAAGGATTAATTAGTAGGATGATCAAAACTCAAAAGTTAGACACCAGTTAGGTTTTTAGCGTATATGTAAGGCACATCAATACATTGTTAGGTTTGGCAAATATGGATCAGAGTCGGACAAAAAGGCCAATGCCTTCTCATCGCCTGAAACGTCAGATTAAAGACGAGAAGGCACTGGCCTTTTTCTTCCGCACCTCCATATAGGACCATTTCACCTGAAGCTAACAACTTTTTGCAAGTTTAGGTGTTATGTGATAGGAATAGTAAAACAAATAATTGCTAATATAACCCGTATAATCAGAAAAAGCTGATTATTTTCTCGTATCTTCTTTGGCACAAATCTATAAACATGCCCCAAATTTCCACATATAAAGAGTGGGAGAAAGCACCAAAAGAATACACAGAATAGACCGTTGTCCAGCATCCCCCCTCTGATTGCCACACATAACCAGAATACCATGAACGAATAGTAAAGAAGTGCCAGCATCATTTTCCATGGCGTCTGTGTCCTAAATCCTGGTACTTCCCTTATAAATGGAATTGAGTTAAAAAATCCCTCATGCATTTCATGTTTTAAGACTCGAACAAGTTCATCTACAGATTGATAACGAAATCTTGGATTGATGTTAGTACATTTCTCGATAATCTCCTTGACTCCTTCATTTAAAGAGTTATCTGTCAGATTTGCCGTAATTCCTGTTAGCATGTAGTTTAATATACAACCTATTGAATAAATATCAGTCCTTGCATCCGTAGACGAAGACATTGATTCAGGAGCCCTAAATCCATCGGAACCGACAATGGTCGTATCAGCAATGATTTCAGGATCAAATAGTTTTGAAGCACCAAAGTCAATTAATTTTATGTATATCTTCTTCGTTATGGGATCCTGGCATACCATGATATTTTCGGGCTTGATGTCTCGGTGGATAACACCTTTTTCGTGAGGAATCCTTAGAGCTTCGCAAAGCATCCTGCAGAAGATCAACGATTCTTTTTCACTTAATCTTCCGCCTTGTTGTGTTACATATCTTTCAAGAGTGCACTCTCCCGCATATTCCGTTATAGCCGTATAACGGCGATGTGTGAGATCATTCTTTCTGTTCCCATTTAAATCCTCATGTACCGAGTAAACATTGGCAATATACGGACTTGCATTTTCAGAGAGTATACGATAAATGACCGCTCTCTTTTCATCCATCATCTTTACAACAACGAGTGTTCCGTCGTCATCTTGCGCCAGAAATGTTTCATATTCTTTTCCTGGAGCAAGGTTTCTTAAATACTTTAGATCTTTGCCCTGCATAAAAGAATTCCTTCTGTCTTCGAAATGATGCTGTAAACATTTTTAGCAAACTTCATTTGCATCAAGTTCTTATCGCATAATGGCTCTATAAAGGAACTGTATAATATCATCTGCCAAAATACCCATCAAAAAGCATATGATAACAAACGCTGCTTTTAATGCCATTGAAACAACCGGTCCTATATGCATCTTTTTCTCTATATTACCGACAGCCCCTGTCAAATCAAAACATACAGCGATAGGCAAAATGAACCAGAATATTATTTCCCTAAAACATTCTAAGTAGTCTTTTATATGGAAACTAGAAATAAGAGAAGCAATGAATCCGATGTAGTATAGCGAGGCGATAATCATTTTCCACCATGTCAGACTTCGAAAACCAGGTATCCTTGTAAATACCCCATATAATGGTTTCTCGTTTTTGTTTAAAAACAGGAGGAGCTGTCTTTTAAGTTCTTTAACTGTCCCGAATCTATAGAACGGATCCACATCGAGTGTTTTTGCTATAATGCGTTCTAATTCACGGTCACCTCTGTAACGGATGACACCCGGCTCATAACCCGTCAACATAAAGTTCAGGATACAACCTATCGAGTAGATATCTGTGCGAAAAGACACTTGATTTTTTTGTGTTTCAGGAGCCTGGTATCCAGGTGTTCCGATTATGTCACGCGGGTTTCCATTATTTAAATCAAACGCTTCTCCAAAATCAATTATTTTAATGAATGGACTGTTATCTTTTTGTGATACTATTTTACCAGATGCGGGAAGAGAAGTTTCGAGTTGCACCTTTGCATCCTGAACGGAAGTGCTAAGCTGTTCATCAATCATAACGTGGCAGGGTTTTATATCTCTATGTATAATTTTTTTGTTGTGCACTTCTTGGATGGCATCGCATATCTGTAAACATATTTGAATAGCATCCCTTTCGCAAAGCTTTCTCCCGTTATTTCTCAAATACTCTGCAAGGCTTTCGCTACCCGTAGATTCAGTAATGACAAAACACCGGCCATCCGCCTGGATGAGTTCTAATATTCGGGCAATATGTGAACCGCCTGATTCCAAAACAGCAGTGTTCGTAATAATGCTGATCTGTTTGTATATTTCAAACGCTTTTTCAGACACTTCTTTCACGATTACAGATACCCAAGAATCTTTCGGAAATGCTACAAATGTCTTCAATGTTTTTTGGGGCGTAAGGCACTCTGCAATATAGTAGTTGTTTTCTATTTCAGAAGGAATTTCCTGCGAAGCATTTTTTTCCAATGTTCATTCCTCTTCTTCTACTTTAAGCATTCAATTTATAATTATACAGCTATTTTTGAAAAGACATCAATGTTTCGTATATCAAATTCTATTGACGTATAGCAGGGACTATAATCTCCTGTTATAAAATGGAAGATTACAGTCCCCTCATGTTCTTCTTTATTCAATTATAAGCTCATTTCCTATGACAACAGGATTCAATACCTCTTTGAACATTTTCTCCAACATCGAGTTTCCGCCAATAAATTGAATATTTGTATTCATTTTTTACACCTCCGTTTTGTGAATAGATCTCTTTTTGATGATTTCAGTTTATCACTGTTATACATAATGGTCTGTACTCTGTCGGCGTATAAATACTACTCGGCTGTTTTCAAATCCTCCTACAATTTATTTTCTCTAGTTCTGCGTTTACTGTTCCAAGGTCTTTTTTATGATATATTGCCCAAATAAACACACAGTCCCTGTATAGCCTTGCATAGAGTTCTCTGAATCCGTTTTCCGTCAGCATTTGCTGCAGCTCATCTATAGACTTTTGATTTTTCAATGCATATTTAATGACATCATCCCTGTTAATCGTTTCGTTATTCTTTTTTTTTTGCATTCTTGTGTACCTCGAATTACATACATTCATTATTCCGTTATTAATATTTCCATATCTTTCTTCTACGTGTTATTATTAAGATGCTGGATAGTCTATGGAAGATTATAATTTTATATATATAAACCAAAACAGGAGAGTGCATATGGGTAGTATCACAGAATCCAACAAACGGATATTAGAAGCTTCAGATGACCTTGATTTCAGCAAGCTGAAAGGGTTAATAGATGACTATATCCCATTTGCAGATGCTTTAAATGCCCTGCTTGACAGACGCTGTAAAGAGCCTTCTCCCGACGGAAAAAGAATGACAAGAGAAAAAATATATGCCAGGGCGCATATGTCAAGAACAAGAATCACCGAAATTTTGAATGCTTATAGGAGCAGTTCAAATAGAAAACATTACAAGATTCCAAGCAGAGAAGCTGTTCTAGATATTTGCCTAGCCGCTGATGCTTCACTTGATGAAACAAACAATATTCTAAAACTTGCCGGTTACGCAGAGCTTTATCCAAGAAAGCGCATGGATTCTATTATTTACAGAGGATTTTATACAAACCAACCCACTGATGTAATCAGGAAACAGCTGATTCTCGCTGGATTCAGTGACTTTACTCGGGATGATATGTAAAAAACAAGGTCATAATAATCACTTTCCTACCCATTCCTTTTAGATTATTTGAGCGAAGGATCTTATATGATGATTTATAAAGATCCTTCGCTCTTTCCATTCTCTAAGATACTAACTGTCGGGAATTGCTACGAGATGCGTCATCCAGATTTTGAATACTTATTCTAAGTCAGAGAACAACCAACATATACTTCCTATTGCTCCGCCTATCGTAGCCCCTAAACTTGGGGTCACTGGGACTCCCAAGGCAGTTAATGCCGCTCCGATGCTTCCCCCAACCATTGCTCCAATTGATCTACCTGTCAACACACCGCTACATTTTTCTTCAAACTCAGACATCTTACTAATCCTCCTTTTTGAGATTATTTGTTGTTTGTTTCTTGTTGACTGTAGTTTATCACTAATACCTGCAGAAACCTGTACTCCAATGGCGTACAATTAATCCTGAAATGTAATCCTGATGCGTTTTTTATTAGCATGGAGACAAGTGAGATGTATGGTGTGGATATAAGAGAATATGCCAAAGACAGGAGAAATTTAATGATCTTACTACTGATCAGAAGATCTTCGTTGTAAAACGCATTGAAAAAGATGTTCAAAAAATAGCAAAAAAGAATGGAATTTCGAAGTGACGGCATATGAGTTCTACCTGAAGGGATGCTTTATTTAAAATCCATTTAAAATGGATTTAAGATCTCACGTGGACGTTTTCCCAAATAGAAAAAGAAGGGTGTTTTTGATTATTGAACAAATAAACCTTGAAATCAAAGAATTTATTTTTACGGTTATAAAAACATACTGTTGTTCAGAAAAAGAGTTCTTTTCGTAAATACTGGAGAAAATAATAAAAGTTACAAGGTTGTAGCTAGGTGACCACCAGATGGCGGCCGCCTAGCTAATAGCTCATATCTTGCTACGAAAAAAATACACGTTTATATACCAAACAAGCGAGCGAAGCTATTACGAGAATGTCACTCACTGGCACATCTGCAATAATCAGGGCGCACCCAGTGAAAATCCTCATAGAGCCAGCAAATAAAGGAAATAATTGCTAACAAATTAGAGTAAAAGAAGAGGTTGAGTATCTTTCCAATACCTATCAGAAATACACTTCCGGTTTTGCCACATCTCTCATCCGCAGCACATCTGAGCAGCTGTTTGAACAATATTGCGAAGACCGGGATGATATTGAATGGGTCTACAAAAATGGCGATGCCGGCCAACAGTATTTTTCCATCGTTTATCTGGACGGCTTGCAGCACCAATGGCTGTTCTATGCTGATTACATTGTAATGAAGAAGGATGGCTCTGTATGGATAATCGAGACCAAGGGCGGTGAATCAAAGGGAAAGAACAAAAACATCGATATACAGATTGGAAACAAGTTCAATGCCTTCAAAAATTATACCACAAAGCACCGTCTCCATTGGGGCTTCGTCCGGGACAAAGACAATCGGCTGTATATCAACAATACGATATTTGCCATCGATTTGGCTGATGAACACTGGGAACCACTCAGCCAGGTTTTCCAATAGAAAGGTCCTAGTAAACCAGAACCGCAATTTTCACGTATAATGAAAAGCATTGCCATTACGAAAAAGATTAATAAAATCCAATAAAAATGGATTTATCAAGATCCTGTTGCCTAAAACAAGCACATAATACTAGCCTCTTTGTATCAAAACATCTATTCTCAGAAGAGAAAGAGAACAATGATTACAAGGAGGCTATTTTTATGATTAACCATATAGTCGATCATGCGTTGACGACGATCGGTTGCACACTGGACGGCATGGAGGCCGTAATCGAAATGACTGCGGAAGTCGATACAGTACCTTCTGAGGCTGTTGGCTATCTTCTAATCAACTGCATTGCATCTATCAGAAAAGAGTGTGATGTAATTGCGGAAGAGACTGGACAACAAAAATAATATAGCTATGAAAAGCTGTGTTCTGCGGGACATTAGTGAATATCGGTGTTGTAATAAATTTAACATAGTATTTGATATCTGCGCAAAAAGCTCACCGCTCTATGTGGTACTCTCGGGGGATTGGGGGACTCCCCAACAAGCAAAAGTGATAAATGGAATTTTGAGCAAGCGTCAGGAGGGTATATACTGACGCCCTGCTTGCCCAGTTTGCTCAAAGGTCAGAGAATCTATCGGTGAGGTGCGCAAAATATTGGGCAATAGAGACCGCACATGGATTGATTATGTTCGCATTTTAGCATATAATGTCACATGATATTGTAGGCTTCTGGCCAAAAATGGAGATAAATATGAGTTACTTATCGATAAGACAAACTGCAGATAAATGGGGAGTATCCGTCCGGCGCATTCAAGTGTTATGTTCAGACGGGAGAATACCTGGTGCGATTAGAATAGGATATTCTTGGGCTATTCCAGATGATTCCGAGAAGCCTGCGGATGCAAGAATTAAGAGTGGCCGTTATATAAAGGATACAAATATAGAATTGAAATAATAGCATGACCGTGTGCTTAGTGATGCAAATTTATGAGTATAGATAGTTGGTGTGAATATGTGGTGTAAAACCTGTAATATTGAGACAAATGAGAAGGTTTGTCCGATTTGTGGAAGTGAAACAGTTGAAGATCTTCCTGTAGAGGTTTATTGGTGCAAAAAATGTAATATCCCGATCATTCAGACAGTCAATCAAGTGGATCGTGGTATCTGCCCTCTGTGTAAAGGGAAGACAAAGTATTTGTCTGCAGATCTTAGACCGGTTTTCCCAGAAGAGCGCCTACTTTTAGAGTTGCTTCTTGATAGAGAGCCAAATGCGTTTATCAAAAACTCTGTGTGGGCGGTAAATAGCCGATACTATATTGATGGAAAACCAACGTCTCTATCAAGCAAATTGTTTCAGACTGCAGATACTGATAAACTTTCCGTTGAACTGGAAAGATATAAAGAAGAAAATAAATATGATTATTTTGCTGAAAATATGAGAACATTTATTTCAGCAAATCAAGGTAGATTAAGCTATATCAAAGATGAAGCAACTGGCTTTATAAAAGATGCAGCAGCGAGATTTCCTGAAGAAAATATAGTACTTTCATTCTCTGGTGGTAAAGATTCAACCGTTACAGCGGATTTAGCAGTAAAAGCATTGAGCAATCCAAGCTTAGTACATATCTTCGGAAATACCACTCTGGAATTCCCTGCTACAGTTGAATATGCCAATAGATTTAGAGAAGACCATCCAATGGCAATTTTCATGGTTGCTAAAAATGAGGAACAGATATTTATGGATGTGTGTGAAGACATTGGCCCACCCGCACGAATGATGCGATGGTGCTGTTCGATGTTTAAAACAGGTCCAATTACGCGTGTAATCAATAGCCTTTATCGTAACCAGCAAATATTGACTTTTTACGGGATTAGGAAGTCAGAATCTGTAAGTAGAAGTAAGTACAAGAGGGTTGAGGACAGTTCCGATGCGGTGAAAATTCAACAGCAGACGGTTGCTTCCCCTATTTTCTTTTGGAAAGATATTGATATTTGGCTTTATATCCTTGCGGAGGGTATTGACTTCAATGATGCGTACCGCCTCGGCTATGATCGTGTCGGATGCTGGTGCTGTCCAAATAATACTCAGCGAGCACAATTCCTTTCTCGTATTTATATGTCAGAGCAATCCAAAAAGTGGAGAGAGTTTCTTCTTCGCTTTGCTGTGAAAATCGGAAAGCCTGACCCAGAGACATATGTTGATACAGGAAAATGGAAAGCAAGGCAAGGTGGTAATGGATTGGCTGCCGCAAGTGATGTTAAGCTTAGGTTTACAAATTGTACTAGTGAAGAGCATGCAAAAATATATCGCCTTGTAAGACCATTCGATGATGAGCTTACTGGAATGTTTATTCCTTTTGGTCGTGTTGCGCCAGAACTCGGAAGAAAGCTACTCCGTGAAGTTTTGGTGCTGGATGCTCGAACGAATGTCCCGATTCTATCATTACAACCATTTGGACAGGATGGCTATGACTATGCAGTTAAAGTAAGAACTATGAATGTTGCAGACCACGATACTCTGCAACGAATGGTTGGATATCAGATTCGAAAGTTTAACGCATGTAGAAAGTGTTTAAAATGTGAGTCTATTTGCCGTGCAGGAGCCATCTCTATAAGTAATGATGGTTACTATATTGACCCGGATAAATGCGTCCACTGTAAGAAGTGTATGTCCGCAAAGATTCTTGATGGCGGGTGTACAATGGATAAGTATTTGCGGACAAAATAAGAAATTGGAGGAATGACCATGGCGACGACGATGAAATTTCGTGCCCATGAAACATTTTTTATACGAAAAGGTTGGCTCAGCAAGGGAATGAAATGTGTCATTTCCAAGAATGATGTATTTATCTCAAAAGATGAAAATCCCATGGATGTTCTTGGCTTAGGTGCAAACATGGTAAAGTCTCTTCGATACTGGTTACAGGCAGTAGGACTTACTCAAGAGCCTCGCTCTGGGCGCAGGTATCAGACGTTCACCCCTCTTGGTGAAAGAGTATATATCAATGACCGATATATTGAAGAAATTGGAACACTATACCTTCTGCAATATAAGCTTGCGACCAATAAAAATAATGCGACATCATGGTATTTTTTCTTTAATGAGTTTACCATGTCCGAGTTTTCAAGAGAGGATTTTGTAGAAGCACTCCAAAAGTACATCAAGATGTCTGGAGATGATGGTGTTGCAATCAGATCATTAAACGATGATTTTGCATGTATTATTAATACATACTTGCCTAGATATAAAACGAATCCAGCAAAAGTGTCTCCAGAGAATAATATTGATTGTCCGTTTGGGGAACTTGGGCTAGTCGATATATTGAGCAGAAGGAATAAAACATATAAAAAAAGCATTCCTTCTGCAAATACCTTTAATCCATGGGTTGCTTTGGCTGTAATTATGGATCAAGCGGGAACGCGACGAGAGTTGTCGCTAAACGAACTGTTAAATAGCCCAAATAATATCGGCAAAGTATTTAATCTTGATTCCGTTAACATGCTTGATATTTTGTATGAGATTGAAAAACTTGGTGTTATAAAAATCAATCGTACAGCCGGCTTAGATGTAATTAATATCATTTCCGACTATACATTCATGGATTGTGTTGATAAATATTATGAATCTATTAATGAACAGAACCGGGAGATCTAATTTATGAGTGAAATGCTTTCAGTCGCATCGGGATTCCAATATTCAGTAAATATTGGGTATGACCTGTATGACGACAAGAAATTAGAAAATTTCATACCGACTAAAGCTGCGCTCGATTTGTTAGAAGATATCCTACGCAGTACCTATCCCGCATCCACAGAACGCTCACGCGTGCTAATTGGTGCATATGGAAAAGGAAAATCTCATATTGTCCTTATGATTCTTTCTATGTTGATGAAACGAGACCGTGGTCTTTTTGCAAAGGTCATAGATAAGGCAACAACAGATCCAAGCCTTATGCAGGCAATCGACACATACTATGAGAGCAATAATAAAATATTACCAGTTGTAATCACAGGTAGTAATACTAGTATTCCTCAAGCTTTTTTGATTGCTTTGCAGCGTACGCTTTCTGACAATAATATGCTAGATATAATGCCAGAGACAAATTATAAAGCAGCAGTAGCAGTAATTAATCGTTGGAAAACGGAATTTCCAGATACATATGCGCAATTTGCGCACCTTATCGAAATGCCGACGTCCGCATTTATCAATAATCTCGAAAACTATAGTACTGATGCATATGAGACTTTTGAGCGAGTATATCCTAGTCTAACTGCAGGCAGTACATTCAATCCTTTTTTGGGATTTGATGTGGTCGAAATATATGAAAATGTAGCAAAAGGAATAAAAGAAAAAGGTTATACCGGAGTATTCATTGTTTATGATGAATTTAGCAAATATCTAGAGGCCAATATTACGAATGCATCTCTGAGTGATACTAAAATGTTGCAGGATCTTGCTGAAAAATGTAATCGCAGTGGCGACTTGCAGATGCATCTTATGCTTATTTCACATAAAGAAATTGCTAATTATATTGACCAGTTGCCTAAGCAAAAGGTTGATGGATGGCGTGGAGTATCTGAGCGATTCAAACACATTCACCTAAACGATATCTTCACACAGACCTATGATATTATTTCTTCTGTAATCCAGAAGAGAAGCGATTTATGGGAATCTTTCAAGCAGGAACATTATGAGGAATTCTTGGGTCTTGATCAACGCTATCAAAAGCACCCGATGTTTGTTGATGCCATAGATGATTTAGGAAAAGTGCTGTATGGCTGTTATCCTCTCCACCCAGTATCAACGTTTATTTTGCCGCGCCTTTCAGAACGTGTAGCACAAAACGAGCGAACATTGTTTACTTTTTTGTCTGCTAATGGAGTGGCTACGCTCCCAGCTACGTTAGAGAAATATGATGATAAAAGTTTCCTGTCAATTACGCCGGATGTTATTTATGATTATTTCGAACCGCTTTTTATGAAGGAAGCATATGGCAGCGATATCCATACAAATTTTGTTTTGACGAGTAATATCCTTTCTAAAATAGCGGCGAACGACCTCGAAAGCAAAATCGTAAAAACGATTGCCTTAGTGTACATTTTGGAGCAGTTCGAAAAAATAAAGCCGACTAAGGAAGAAATTGTTGGTATTTTTTTTCCGATATATTCAGTTGATGAAATAGAGACGGCAATCAGCAATCTTATTGAAAAAGAGTATGTTATTTATTTAAAACGTAGCAATGATTATCTCCGATTGAAACAAAGCTCTGGTGTAGATATTCAAAATAAAATCAGGGACATGGTTTCTGCCCAGATAGGTAAGGTAGTTGTTAAGGACACTTTAAATGCTTCAAATATTGATAAATTCATTTATCCTGCTCGATATAACGATGAACGAGAAATAACCCGCTTTTTTAGCTTTGAATTTATTGATGAGTCTGAAATAACTACAGATACAGATTGGGAACTGAAAAGTTCATCAATAGATGCTGATGGCGTAGTTTATGGCGTCCTTGTGCATAGCGAGGAGTCAATTACAAAAAAAACGGAAGAGATTAAACGTAGTAGTTCTAGCTCTGCACGATGTATTTTTATTGTCCCTAAGCAGCACAAGGAAATTGATGCGATTGTACAAGAATACAGTGCTGTCAAGACTTTGCGGGATCGTGCAGTGGATGACCCGGTCCTCTTCGATGAATACGAAGTCGTTTTTGAAGATCTTAACGATGTTATTAAGATGTTCATGGCTGCATATACACATCCAGAGGAATACCAATCTAATTATATTTACAATGGCTGCGTTCAAAACATCCATCGTAAAGCCGCTTTGACGGAGCTAATGTCCAGTATATGTGATGAAGTATACTGCCATACTCCTATCGTCAATAATGAGGCTATTAATAAGAATGAAATAACTACCGTTTCTGCAAATAGTAGAAATAGGATTATTTCTGCGTTACTACGAAATGACCTTGAACCTAATCTGGGATTATCCGGAAACGGTCAGGAAGTTTCTATTATGAGAAGTACGCTTATTCGAACCGGTATTTGGAGTGAGAAAGATGGACTTCCTATGATTAATCTTTCACCGGATGATGAAAGAATGCGTAACATGCTAGCTACCATAGCTGCTTTCATTAACAGCGCAAAAGAAAGAAAAACAGCTTCTTTTGCAGATCTGTATGCATTGCTTTCTGATCCTGTCCACCATATAGGCTTAAGAAAAGGACTGATTCCGCTTTATTTAGCCGTCGTGTTTCATGAATACAAGAAACATGTAATAATTCAGGATCAATACTCTCAGATCCCACTATCGTTAGAAGTGATGTTGCAAATCAATGCGAATCCATCTGCATTTACATTGACCTATCTGGATTGGGATCCGGAGAAAGAACGATATATCAAGAAATTGGCACAATTGTTCCGAGAAAACATTGTGGAAGCAGAACAAGACAATAATTCCTACGATTATGTTTCGAATGCTATGAAGCGATGGTTCCTTTCTTTACCTAAATATACAAAAGAAGCTAAGAAAGGTCCGGACGGTGCTGAGATAGATAAGCGTTATCAAGCAATGATTAAATTGCTCCGCCAGAACATTAGTAGTTATGAACTTCTTTTTATAAAGTTGCCTGCAGCATTTGGTTATACTTCAGAGTTTAACTATGGTGTTGTAGAAAATATAGGTGCTGCTAAAAAGTGTTATGATAATCTTATCTCTGACTTAAGGTCATGGCTAATTAGAGAAACAAAAGCTTTTTTTGTTTTACCTTCTAACAATAAAGCTGTTGAACGCATGTCACTTTCTTCAGTTATTACAGATTGGTGTGAGTCACTTGATAGCAAAGTATTTGAGCAACTGTTTCCTGATGGTACTGATAAATGCCTTAATCTTTTCCAATCTGTAACTAACGATGAAGAGACATTTATACTCCGTTTGGCTAAATTGGCAACAGATCTTCGTGTTGAAGATTGGGACAGTAAAACAGCTCAGAAATATCTTAGCTCAATTTCGCGATATAAGGAAACAGCGACGAAGTTTGTAAACAGGGTTGTGACTGAAGCTGCAAAAAGCACAAGCTCTTATCAGGTTACATTTGTTGACGATAGTGGTGTATTGACAACGAAGCGATTTGAAAAGGTAGAGTTTAGCCCTAGAGGGAAATTATTATTTAATCAGATAACGTCCTCGTTGGATGCAATGGGACGTGCAATCTCGGAGCAGGAAAAGCGACAAATCCTTATGGAAATATTAAAAAAGCTTTGTTAAGAAAGGAGAGGCTAATCTCGTGGCCTATTTTGACAACGCTGCAACAACATATCCAAAACCTGAGTGTGTTTATCTAACTATGGATGAGTTTTATCGTAACAGTGGTGGAAGTGCTGGACGTGGTAATCATTCATTTTCTATGGCTACAGGAAAAATTGTTGTAGAAACCAGGAAAAAGATACAGGAGCTTTTGCACTGTCCTACAAAGCAAGTTGTTTTCGAACCAACAGATACGATAGCTTTAAATATTATCATTCAAGGCGTAATAGAAAAGGGTGCAAGAAATATATATATTACGCCATTTGAGCATAATGCAGTTACACGAACTCTTACGGGGCTCTCGAAAAAAGTATCTTTGAATATTATTGAGTTGTCTGTTGACAGTTCGTTACATTATGAACTTGAAAAAATCCGGTATCAATTTGAATCTATTCCCCCGGATTTTGTTATAGTCAGCCATGCGAGCAATGTTATTGGTCTTGTTGCACCGGTCGAAGATATTTTTATTTTGGCTAAAAAACATAATGCAATTACACTTGCAGATATGGCTCAAACTGCTGGACTCGTCGATTGCAATGTTGGATTGGATGTCTTTGATTTTGCAACATTTGCAGGTCATAAAACTATGCTTGGACCAACTGGAATTGCCGGGTTTGTGATGAAACCAGACATTGATCTCCCGCCAATCCTATATGGCGGAACAGGAAGTGAATCTGCTAATCAGGATATGCCAAGTACTCTTCCCGAACGGTATGAGATGGGGACCTTGAATACGGTAGGGATATCGGGACTATATGCAGCTGTCAACTGGATTTTGGAGCAAGATGTTGAAACACTATTTCATGACGAATTCAAGAAAAGACAGAAACTGATATCATTGCTGCAAGAATATGATTTTGTGAAAGTCGTAGGGAATCGCCCTGGTAATGATTTTGTAGGCATAGTTTCTTGCTTAATTGATGGTATTAGCAGCGATAGTGCGGGAGAAGTATTCAGCGAAAAAAATGTAGCTGTTCGTACTGGGCTGCAATGTGCTCCAGCGGCGCATCGGTTTTTGAAAACATTTCCAGCTGGAACTATACGGTTTAGTGTGAACACCTTTACAAATGATAAGGATTTTGAAGAGTTGCGGGAAGCGCTAGAGTATATATCAGAAAACCTATAAAGGAGGAATAAGGCAATGAGCTTGCAAGATTGTGAGATTAAAAGCGAATATCGTTCGTTGATTGATAATGTTGCAAAAGACTTCTATGTTCCTCTGCTAAAAGAAGCAACTTCCTATAAACGTGCGGTTGGCTTTTTTTCATCATCTGTTTTAGTTGAAATATCTAAAGGGATAGGTGGATTGATCAGAAATGGTGGAAAAATAAAAATTATCGCCTCCCCACATTTTTCCGATGAAGATATTAAGGCAATTCGTCAAGGTTATTCTCAACGAGTAGATATTTGCAGAAAGGCGGTATTACGTGAGTTACGAGAACCTGAAAATGAATTTCAAGCTGATCGTCTTAACTACTTATCGAATTTAATTGCAGATGGATATCTTGACATCAAAATAGCGGTCACTGAATCTGACACTATGATGGGGATGTATCATGAAAAAATGGGGATTATTACAGATGCAGAGGGAAACAGAGTAGCATTTTCTGGCTCAATGAATGATTCAGCAAACGCACTTCTTGCTAATTATGAAACAATTGACGTTTTTACGAGTTGGTCAAGTGATGAAAAACGTGTAAGTAATAAAGAGGCGTCCTTTGCAGCAATTTGGGATGGTTATGAACCTGGTATCAAGACCATGGAGTTTGATGAAGTCTCAGAGGAAATGATTCGTAAGTATAGGCGAGCACCAGTAGATTATAAAACCTATAACGCAGACCGTGATATCGTGCCACAGATTGAAAAAACATGTACATTTTTTCGGGTTCCTGCCTATTTGGACTTTTTTTGGTATCAGAAGGATGCCATGGATAATTGGATTAAAGCTAATGGCTGTGGAATTTTCGATATGGCGACGGGTGCCGGAAAAACCTATACAGCACTTGGTGCAATCACTAAACTTTCTCAATTATTGAATGAGAATATTGCGGTAGTGATTGTAGCGCCATATCAGCATTTGGTAGAGCAGTGGGTTGAGGATTTAGTCAAATTTAATGTGATGCCCATTATTGCGTATTCTTACCCAGGACAAAAATGGCGTGAACAGTTTAAAACAGCTGTAAGTGCATACAATGTCGATGCGATAAAAAACTTCTGTATTATTTCAACGAATGCGACTTTTGCGAGCGATGATTTTCAGACAATTATAAAGAAATTTAGGCGGAACTTCTGCTTTGTTGTAGATGAGGCTCATAATTTCGGCGCAAAGAAACTGAGTAGCCTACTTCCTAAAAAAGCCAGATATCGATTGGCGCTTTCCGCAACTATTGAGCGTTACAGAGATGAGGAGGGTACAGCAGCATTAAAGACTTATTTTGGGGCAAGACCCTGCATTCAATTTACATTGAAAGATGCGATAGATAATGGATTTTTGACACCTTACTATTATTATCCTATTGTGACCTATCTTAATGCAGAAGAACTTGAAAATTATAACGACTTGACAAAAAAGATAATTAAATGCGGTGGGGCTAGTAAGGAGAACTGCGAACGAAACCCGCATGTTGAATTATTATTAATTCAGCGAGCTCGTATTATTGCTGGATGTAGGTCGAAGGTCGATGGGTTAATAAAAGCAATTGAGCCGTTTAAGAATGATAACTATATTCTGGTTTACTGCGGTGCAACTAAGTATGACCGTAATGATCTTGACGATACCTCACAAATCAAGCAAATTGATGAGGTAAATTATAGACTATACAATGAACTTGGCATGAGAGTTCGTAAATTCACATCTTCGGAGGATAAAGAAGCTCGTGAAGATATCAGAGCAGCGTTTGCCTCTGGAGAAGAACTACAAGTTATAACAGCGATTAAATGCTTGGATGAGGGCGTTAATATACCGGCGATCAAGAAAGCGTTTATTTTAGCAAGTAGTACCAACCCTAAAGAATATATTCAGCGAAGAGGTAGAGTCTTAAGAAAAGCTCCCGGAAAAGAGTATGCTGAAATATTTGATTTCATAACTCTTCCAAGACCACTCGATGAAGTTAAATATTGTTCACCACGTGAGATAGAATATGACCTAACATTAGTGCGTAAAGAATTTGAGCGCATGAAGGATTTTGCAGACACTGCACGTAATCCTTTTGAAATTGATTCAGTAAAAGCAATGATTGAGAACACTTATTATACTATGCTTAATGGAGGATGTATCGATGAGTGACATTATTAATCCAAACGACGATACCGAGAGCTTAGATGAGAAGAAACTGCGCAGAATGCTCAACAGGATATATAATCTAGAACGTCAAAATTCAAAGACTGAAAAAATGACAGAGAAAAAGATGAAAGAAGAGATCCAGAAAATAATTGAGGAGGAAGCGAACAAATGTTATTAAAGAAAATTAGATATAACAACTTCCGCCCATTTATTGGTAAGCAGGAAATAAAATTCACAGACGACACTGACAAAGATAACGCCAATGTCACGGTCATACTCGGGGAGAACACGTTTGGAAAATCTACTATAGTACTATCTTTTATTTGGTGTCTATATGGTGAGAGCCGTTTTGATAGACCAAACGATATTCTTAATAAAAAAATAGAAGAACAAATGAGCTTCGGAGAACAAGAGAAGGCTTGGGTGGAAATCGAATTTGAAGATGATGGTTTATCTTATCGTATAAAAAGAACCCAGCTGTTTACTATGGGAAAAAACGGCAAGCTTAATTCGAATGACACTGAAGCAATACTTACGTATGTCACTCCAGATGGAGAAACAGTTACATTGGGGAAATATCAAAACGAAGTCAACGATGCTGTTCGAGCTATTTTGCCGAAAGATCTTTCATCTTTCTTTTTTTTCGAGGGCGAGAAAGATAACGCGATTTCGAAAAAAGATCTCGGAAAGTCGGTACGTACTTTACTGGGTCTAGAAGCATTTGAAAATATGCGGAAGCATCTATACGGCTCTCAAACACAGAACTCTCCGTATTCAGGAAGCGTCATGGGCATTTACTTATCAAAGCAGAATGATGAGAGCGATGGAAAGGCTCAGGCTGAATATGACAAGAAGGTAAAAGCAGAGGATGAGCTTGTTAGACTTCAAGCGAGAATCGAGGAAATTCGCCAGAATATCACAGCTTATGAGCACCAAATCGATCAGATTAACGAAACTCTGCGTCAGGCGGCTCCCTCAAAGGAATTGCAGAAGAGACGAGATGCCATAAAAGAAGAACTAGCGGAACAAGAAACTGCCCTTAAGAAGAACAATAAAAAGCTACTGAATTTGTTTAGTCGTGATTCTGTGCCCCTTTTTGTAATTCCATTCCTAGAACGTGCAGCACAGCGTTTGAGAGAAATGGATGTGGCAGATAAGGGCATAAAGGGTATTGAAGCATCAGCAATCCATGAGCTGCTTAGTAGGGGGGTATGCCTGTGTGGAACTGATTTAAAGCCAGGGACTATTGCTTACAAAAGTGTTAAAAAATACATAGATTTTATCCCTCCTAAATCTGTAGGTACTTTAGTGCGCGATATGCTTGAAACTATCGATGCCAACGAAGAAAAAAGCAAGATTTTTGTGTATGATTTTGAGGAGATTTACAGAGATATCCAGGCAAATAAAGCTCGAATCAATATGCTTGAACGTGAGGAGAAAGAAAAACTTGCAGAGATAGCAAAGATTGGCAATGTTGATACGACAAGCGCAGAGCAGAATCTCTATGATTACAAACAGAAAATCGCAGAACTTCGTGATGAACTGGACAGAAAGCTTAGTGAAGAAGGAAGTAAAAAATCTGAGATCGAGACTGCAGAGAATAACTTTAATATGCTTAAAAGCAAGAGCGATAGAGCTAAAAGATTCAATCTATACTACCGTTACGCAGAAGCCCTTTATAATTGGGTTAACGATAACTATTCCAAAAAGGAAGAGGAAATGCGATCTCGGCTAAGTGCATATATTGCTGAGTTGTTTAACAACATGTATTCTGGATCGCGTGAAATCATTATTGATGAACAGTATAACATTACAGCTATTTCCAAAGAAGGAAATACTGCGCTTACTGGTGGGCTTCGTGTTATTGCATACTTTGCTTTCGTTGGTGGCCTCGTAAAACTAGCATTTGAAGTAATGCAAGAGCGCGATAAAGATGCTGATGCACAAGCACTTGGCGAGCGGTATCCGCTTGTTCTTGATGCTGCTTTTTCTCATGCAGACGAGACACATACTAAAAACATTTCAAGAGAATTAGCTAACGCTGCACATCAGCTAGTATTTGCTTTAATGCCTAAAGATTGGCAATATGCGAAGGAAGGTCTTGCTGGAAAGATAAGCCGCATTTATGAACTGAAAAAAATAGATGAGAGTGAAGCAAGAATTGTGGAGGTGAAATAAATGGCGGCAAATATTATAGAAAAAAGCAATAATGGTTTATTCGAAAATGAAATAGAGTTCATTGGAAGATATGCTACTATCGTAAGACATTTGAAAGATGACCTTGGCTTATTTACTACCTTTAGAGAAGCGTATGTTACTTCCGCAATTATTGGTTACGTCAATAGAAGAACTGAGGTAAACGAAAACAGTGACAAAGTACAGGCAGCTTCAATATTTCCGAACGAATTAAGCAAGAGGAAGCATGACCTTCGCTTCTTATATAGAATCATTATGTTACTTGAGGATGACCCGGCGTTTACCATAGATGATTATATGAACAGGGCCTTTAGAGATGATGCTGACGATGCTAATGGTGAGAATCTCAAAAAAAACATGGCAATGTTCAATTCTTATGTGTGCGGTGGACTAGACTTCTTAAACGAGAAGTTTGGATCTTTAGATCGAACGGACGACCTTGTAGATGCTTTGTATGAAATGGTTCATAATTTTGCTGTTGACATGGAAATCATTGAGGATGATAATCTCCCTGATTTTGAGCCAGATTTTGAGTAACATCAAGAAGGGGTGATATATATAAAAAAGAAAAAATCTTCTACCCTTTTAGCTGACGTTACTTTTGAAGACATCATGTCCGAGGAGGCAATATCTTCGGGTGAAACAGGACGTGGCAAGGAAGCAGATAGAAGTTCTATATCATTTTCAATCATTAAGAATTATGGGAAGCTATCGGAAAAGAAGCGTACAGCAACGTTTGCTTTAGTTAATTGGAATGGGCATAATTGTTATGATTTGAGACGCTGGAGCAATGATTACTCAACTCCGTATAAGGGAATAACTTTTTCTAAGGATGAAATACCAATTCTTTTCAAAGCACTTTCTGAGTATACATATATAGGCGATAACGAACCTAAACATTTATATTCTATAGGAAATGCGGAGGCTAAAATTTTTGACGTTGTGTGTATGCTTTCCAACTCGACAATCCGTGGTAAAAAATGGTGTAAGCAAGTGTGTATTATAGATTGGGGATATGGGAAGAAATATGATTTTAGAAAATGGACCGAAGATTATGATAAATGTAGCAAGGGTATATGCCTTAGCAAAGAGGAAACAGAGGAACTGAGGTTACTTCTTGGTGATTTGTAGTTTTTTCAAGAAGAGATACTATAACGAATTAGCGTGATAGTATCTCTTCTTTGATACAGGTAATATAGTTATGGAAAACGGAACGAAGTTAAGAATCCTATATTTGTATCAGCATTTGGTACAGCATACTGATGCAGAGCATACGTTATCAACAGCTGAATTAATGAAGATCCTAAAGGAAGAGTATTCCTTAAAGGTATCTCGAAATACTATCAGTGATGACTTGCTTATGCTCCATGATTGCGGTCTTCATATAGAACATTATGAGTCTACACAGAATAAGTATTATTATGATGGCCACATCTATGATTTGGCGGAATTGAAAGTGCTTATCGATGCGATATCTTCATCGAAGTTTATTACACAACGAAAGAGCGATGAATTAATTACTAAGCTTCTTACTCTTACGAGCGCGCAGAATGCAGTAAAGCTTCGCCGCCATATTTATGTTACTGGCAGAGTCAAGTCTGAAAATGAGTATGGATATTACATTGTGGATGCTGTTAATGAAGCAATTGATAAGCAGAGGAAAATTACATTTCAGTATACTGATTTTGATGTATATAAGAACCGGTATATTACCAATAAAGGTATCGCATATACAGTGAGCCCATACACGTTAATATGGGATGGCGATTATTATTACATGCGAGGGTTCTGCGATGAACGGCAGGAAATGCGAAATTTCCGTTTAGACCGTATTGCCGAACAGCCGAAGATCCTCGATCAGATTGCGGTAATGGCTCCGGATGGATATACGCCAATTGATTATAGTAAGTTTGTATTCCGCATGTTTGATACTGATAAGCCGGAATCGGTACATCTTCTCTGTCATGTTTCGATGATGAAATATCTCATTGACAATTTCGGAAAGGAAATTGAAACCGAACCTGTTGATAATGAGTACTTTAGGGCGATTGTAATGGTGTGTGCAAGTACGACTTTCTTTCGATGGATCTTCGGATTTAAGGGGAAAATTAAAATAGAGTCTCCAGTAGAGGTGAGAAGTGAATATCGGAAAATGTTACAACAAGAATTAAATTCTATGTGAAGTAGGAATAAAGCAAAAATGCTATGGTATTTGAACGTAATCTAAACGGAATAGATGTTGTACTTCGGATCGATGACTATGAGTCGCCCTTCAAGCACAGCTTTGGAGAGCGGTGGTGTGACTGCGGTTTTTCATTCCGGATGGGCAAACCGGAAGAGATCATCAACTATCACAAGGATCACGATGAGCTGTTCACGCCGGAAGAAGTTGACGGGCTGGCTGATGCCCTGACAAATCTACTGAATGGGAAAATCAATGAGCCGCAGGAGTACCAGATGGTGGAGCCGGACTTTGTATTCATGCTCTATCCAATCAAGGACCTTCGGACAGATCCCAAGTACTCCTATGTCGCTCCCGGCTACGAGTTTAAGGATATTTATGTCGAGTGGCGCGTTTTCTTTTGGGATGGCGGCATCACAGAAAACTATCTGATGCTCACGATGTATCGTGATGACATAATCGCATTCAGGGATTTTCTTGAAAGCGTCAGGGGTAGTAAAAATGAATGGTAAAGACAGGGCGAAGAATTTGATGACAGCCCTGTACGATGAAAAAGGCGGCATCATCATCTCTACGGCGAGGCAGATGCGGGTAGAAACAGATTTATTTGCCTACAGCACAGTACCCTTTTTCATAGAGAAAATGGAAATCCTGATGCGGTGGATTCGGAGCCTGTCCTATGAGGAGCAGAAAAAGCTCTGGGCATATTTGGAGGAGCAGTAATATTGTACAGATACATTGTTTTTGACGTAGAGACGCCAA
>ODAI013874836.1_pt1 | contig 26965 bp, 22 predicted proteins | sample 1539321 | NCBI WGS metagenome assembly ODAI01 (sample SAMN02144231, study PRJEB22623) | gut metagenome | biome: sheep rumen | host: Ovis aries | place: New Zealand
TAACGGCGATGATCAAACCGAGCAATGTGGTCAACAGTGCGACCTTGATACCACCGGCAACAACCGTAGCCGAGATATCACCTACTTGCTGGATCTTATCGAATGCCTCGATCATACCGATGATGGTACCCAAGAATCCGAGAGACGGAGCAATAGCGATGAAGAGGGTGATCCAAGAGAGGTTCTTCTCCAAGAGACCGAGCTGTACGCCACCGTAGGAAGCAACCGTCTTCTCTACTACGTCGATGCCCTCGTTGTAGCGGCTCAGACCCTGATAGAAGATCGATGCTACCGGACCACGTGTATTGCGGCAAACCTCCAGTGCTTTCTCGATACCGCCCTGCTTGAGAGCTGCCTCAACGTCAGCGAGCAGTTTCTTGGTGTTGGTCTTGCTGAGCGAGAGATAGATGATACGCTCGATACAGAGAGCCAGACCGAAAACGAGAGTAACGAGGGTCAGTGCCATAAAGCCTGCACCACCTTCGATGAATTTGGTTTTCAGGGTTTTGTGGAGAGCTACCAGACCGCCAGCCTCTTCTGCCGGAGCCTCTGCTACTTCTTCAACTGCAGGAGCAGCTGCTTCTTCTACTTGTTCCTGAGCAGCTTCCTCTGCGGGAGCAGCTGCCTCTTGTGCCATTACTGCGGCGCTACCAAAGGTAAGCATAGCCAGCACTGTAAGGGTTGCAAATACTTTTTTCATGAGAATAAAATGTTAATTGAGTTATTGTGTTTGTTGTATTTCGGTTAACTTTGCGGAGAGACGGGGATTCGAACCCCGGAAACCCTTTTGGAGTTTACACTCTTTCCAGGCGTCCCTCTTCAACCACTCGAGCATCTCTCCTTCCTCCTCTTCGGTCTGCGGGCACTGCGTTAGCTCACATCCCGAGAAAGGATTTTTTCAAATCGGCTACAAAATTACTGCTTTTTTACGACATACGCAAGGATTTGTGCATTTTTTTGCAAAAAATATTTCATTTTAGCCTAAAAAGGCGCTTTGCGTTGCTGTTTGTTACCTCAATTATCGTCTTTTTGTCCGTTTCATAGACCAGAGCCAGTCGTTCAGCCACCAGCTCCATCCACCGGCTTTCGTTCCGTTCTCCTCTATGGGGTACCGGTGCCAGGTAGGGTCCGTCGGTCTCCAGCACCAGTCTCTCCAGCGGCACCCGCTCAAACCGTCCGCCTCCTGCCAGGGTCTCAGCGAGCTTGCAGTTCTTGAACGTAATCACACCGCCTATTCCCAAATAGAGACCTAAATCGAGAATCTGCTGCGCCGTCTCGCGGCTGCCGTTGAAGCAGTGAAGAACCCCGGTTAATTTGCTATTTGGACATTTACCATTTACCATTTGGATTTCTTTCAAGATGCGCAGACAGTCCTCCGTTGCCTCGCGGCTGTGGATCATCACCGGCAGGTGCAGTTCTTGCGCCAGCTCCAGTTGCATGCGGAACACCTCTTGCTGCTCCGATTTATAGGTGGTGTCCCAGTAGTAGTCGAGTCCGATCTCGCCGATGGCGATGAGTTCGTCCAGGTGGGCACGGATGGCTTGTTCAATGACCGCCCACTGCGTCTGCCAGTCCGCCGCTACATCCTGCGGATGGAGTCCCAGCGCAGGATAGCAATATCCGGGATGGCGGCGGGCAATATCAAGAATCCCCTCTATCGAGGCGGCATTGACGCCGGGAATAAGCATGGCTTCCACGCCTGCCTCGCGCTGCCGCGCAATCACCTCCTCGCGGTCGGGCGCGTACGCCTCTTCATCTATATGGATATGGGTGTCAATCATACCATTTACCATTTGGTCATTTACCATTTGGACATTTACGGTTGAGGATGGAACTGTCGCCGTAGGAGAGGAACCGAAAACCGTGACTCAAGGCGTAGTCGTATATGGTGTGCCAGTCCCCGCCCACAAAGGCACTGACGAGCAGCAGAAGCGTGGACTGCGGCTGGGGGAAATTCGTAATGAGCTGATCCACCACATGGAACGTGTAGCCGGGTTTGATCATGATCTGGGTTGCGGCGTGGAGGGTCTGCTGACCCGTGGCGTCGAGGTAATCAACAATCGCCTGCAGTGCCTCACGGGTAGAGAGTGTGTATTCCTTCCCGTAGGGTTCAAACTGGTCCACATGGATCTCGTCGGTATATCGATATTCCGATTTATCGATATTCCGAAGCTGACAACCGATGAAATAGAGGCTTTCGAGGGTGCGCATGGAGGTCGTTCCCACAGCTACTATCCGCCCAAGCTTGGTAATTATATGCGCTATTGCCTCACGTGGTACGGCGATGATCTCCGTGTGCATCGTGTGTTCGTTGGCGTCCGCCGTTTTCACCGGCAGGAACGTGCCGGCGCCCACGTGGAGCGTCACTTCGTCGGTCTCTATGCCGCGGCGGTGCAGGTCGTCCAGCACGTTTTGGGTGAAATGCAAGCCGGCAGTCGGCGCGGCCACCGAACCCTTGATCCGTGAATAAACGGTCTGGTAGGTCTTCAAATCCGAAGCCTCGGTCTTGCGGTTAAGGTACGGCGGGATAGGTAGTTCACCGGCGGCATCCAGAATCTCCGCGAAAGAGACCCCTTCGCCGTCCCACTCGAAGCGCACCGCGTATGTGTTCCCCATCACCTGCTCTTTGTACGCGCGGAGCGTGAAACCGCCTGCTTTCAGTGAAACGGGTTCATCGTGCCATTTCCTGGCGTTACCGACCATGCATCTCCACGTGCAGCCGGTCTCCGAGGTCAGCGAGAGCTGGTAGTCGTGCGGCTCCAGCGGCTCCAAGCAGAACACCTCAATCCGTGCACCGGTGGGTTTGTGGAACTCCAGACGCGCCTGTATCACGCGCGTATTATTATATATAAGGAGTGCCCCGGGCGCTATGTAGTCGCCCACGTTGTAGAAACGGTCCTCCGACACCTCGCCGTCGCGATAGACCAGCAGCTTGCTGTGGTCGCGTTCCGGCAGCGGGTATTTGGCAATACGTTCGTCCGGCAGCGGATAGTTAAAATCCGCTATGTATAGCGGTTTATTTACCATTTGGTCATTTACCATTTATTCATTTATTTGGTCATTCAGACATTTCTTTATTCACTTCGTTCATACGATCTGCTTCGCCGTATGGGTCATTGCGTTTGCCGGTAAAGAGGTCATATCGGTTGAACTGGCAATCCAGTTCGCCGTTGAGGAGGTGGTATTTCTTCGAGGGTTTGAGTCCGATGCACTTCATCGCCGCGGCGTTGGACGAGATGATCCAGGCGGTTGAACCGGCGAATTGGTGTTTGAGTGCCGTGCCGATGGCAGCGTACAGCTCCTCCATCTCTTTGTTGCTCTTCAGCCGTTCGCCGTAGGGAGGGTTGAGCATCACAAGCATTTTTTCATTTGGACATTTACCGTTTGCCCTTTTGATTTCTTCCATGCGGATCTGCTTGAGTTCCACATCCTTCTGCACCCCGGCGGACTTGATGTTCTTCGCCGCCTGCTGAATGGCGTAGAAAGAGGCGTCTGAACCGTAGATCTTGTGCGTGAACTCGCGTTCGCGGCTGTCGTCATTGTATATCTCGCTCCACAGTTCGGCATCGAAGTCGGTCCATTTCTCAAACCCATAAGCGCTCCTGAACACTCCCGGCGCGATGTTGCGTGCGATGAGCGCCGCCTCAATAAGCAGCGTACCCGAACCGCACATGGGGTCATAGAAATCCGTCTGACCGCTCCACCCTGCCATGAGCAGCATTCCGGCCGCCAGTACCTCGCTAATCGGCGCTTCGGTCGTTGCCACGCGGTAGCCGCGTTTATGCAGGCTCTCGCCCGAGCTGTCCAGCGAGACGGTCAGCCGCTCTGCGCCGATATGCACATTGATACGCAGGTCGGGGTTCTCCACCGATATGTCCGGCCTCCGTCCGGCTTTCTCCTGCCAGTAATCGACGATAGCGTCCTTCACACGGTAGGTCACGTACCGGCTGTTGCGGAACGTCTCGCTATAGACGGTAGTGTCGATAGCGAAAGTGGTATCGGCAGTCATGTAGCGGCTCCAGTCGATCTTCTGCACCTCCTCGTAGAGCAGGTCCTCGGGTTTGAGGTCCTTCGCTCTGCGCGGCATGCGGAGGGTAGCCTCGTGTATAGGTACGAGCACACGGATAGCCGTGCGCAGACACAGGTTGGCGCGGTAGAGAAGAGACTTGTCCCCTCTAAAAGAAACGGCTCGTCTTTCGATGAGCACGTCGTTGGCGCCTAACTCGATAAGTTCCTGCGCTAATACTTCCTCCAAGCCCTTGAACGTCTTGGCAAGCATAGAAAAGTTTTTCATGCGGAAAGAGAGGGATTCGAACCCCCGGTACCTTTCAGTACGTCGGTTTTCAAGACCGATGCATTAGACCACTCTGCCATCTTTCCAAAAGCGGGTGCAAAGGTACAACAAAATTCGCATATATGCAAATTTTTCTGCACTTTTTTGCTTTCCGCCTCTTATTTTTTCAGTTCGAAGGGGTACGAGCCGATCATATTCCCCTCACAGAAGAACTCGATGATATAGACTCCTTTCTCCACCTTGTACTCTTCGTCCAGCGGGCAGTAGCAGGTACCGGCATACACATCTCCGCTGTACTCGATTTCCTGAGTCATGGAGTAAGGTATCTCGCCGCTCTCAAAAGGAAAGACTTTGCCTTCCTCCTCGCCTATCAGCACGCCGTCCGGTGTCATCACGCGTGCATAGAGGTTCTTGAGTCCCGGCGTGCAGGTGATATTCTTCGCTATCTCGTAGTCGAACTGCAGTTTGCGGGCATGGCTGGCTATGCGGGTCTTTTTGTCTTTCTTGTTGAGCATCGTCGGGATGCAGGCTGTGACCTCCAACATCGATGCGCGCGTCACCGTCTCCGTCAGCTTGGTGTTAGCCTGTGCCAGTTGCTCGTTGCGGGTCTTGACCTCCTTATTCTCCTGACGCACCTGGATATTCTCCTGGGTGAGGCGCGCGTTGGTGGCGTTCAGGCTGTCTATCTGGCGCACGTAGTCTTTCATCACCGCCCGCACGGTAGCCAGTTCTTTCTTCAGTTCCGCTATACGTCGGGCGTTGGAGGCTTTGGTCTGACGCAGTTCCTCTAACAGATCCTGCACCCGTTGCTGTTCACGGCTCAGGAGGTCCTGCAGGCTGTCGTTGCGGATATCCATCTGCTGATACCCGTCGAACTGAAGAGCCAGATCCTCGTACTCCTCTTGCAGTTCCTCTTTCTCAATGACCATCTGCTCCACCATCTCGTTCAGCTCCTGGCGCTGACTCAGGTTCCAGTACAACAGCCCGCCGACGGCCACTGCGAGCAGGCCTACTACAATCCTAAATACTTTCTTATTCATCTTTCTTTGTTATTTACAAGTACGGTATCGCCTTTTCCAACCGGTTGCTTCTACTGCCTTTCAGCAGGATACGGTATCCGCACAGCGGCTCTTTCTCCAAGTACCGGCACAGTGCCTCGACGTCGTCGAAGACGGGATACGGCGCAGTCGTCTCTTTGTACTCCCCGCCTACCAGCAGCACTTTCTCCGCCTTGCGTTCCAGCAGCATATTGACGATATTCTGGTGCTCCAGATGGCTGTATTCGCCTAACTCGCGCATCGCACCCAACACAAAAGCAAGCGGCTTTTTTGTATCCGTAATCTGTGATTTGTTATTTGTGAACGCCTCTATCGCCGCCATCATGGAGGTCGGGTTGGCATTATAGGCATCCACCACGACGGTGTTCCTTTCCGTCTGCATGAGTTGCGAGCGGTTGTTGGAGGGCACATAGGCACGGACAGCCGCCAAGGCGGTTTCCCCGCTTACGCCGAAATACGCGCCCACGCATATTGCCGCCGACACGTTCTCCGCGTTGTACCCGCCTACCAGATGCGTCCCCTCCGGCATAGTGCCGGTGTGGTAATTTACTATTTTACCATTTACCATTTGGTCATTTATTGAGCCATTGGACCATTTCTTCAAACTATCTCCCAGCATCTCTTCGAGATAGGGGTTGTCGGCGTTGCGGAAGATGGTACCGTTGTGTGCAAGCAGGTAGTCGTACAGCTCCGCTTTCGTGCGTTTCACGCCCTCGAACGACCCGAAGCCCTGCAGGTGTGCGCGTCCCACGTTGGTAATGAGCCCGTAGTCAGGCTCTGCTATCTCCACTAACTCTCTGATGTCGCCCGGATGGGAAGCGCCCATCTCCACGATCGCCAGTTCGTGTGCACGCGTGATACTTAACAAGGTAAGCGGCACACCTAACTGGTTGTTGAGGTTGCCCTGCGTGTAGTAGAGTTTGTATTTGGTACCCAGCACCGCAGCGCACAGCTCTTTGGTCGTCGTTTTGCCGTTAGTGCCGGTGATACCGAGTATCGGCAGTCCCAACTCGCGCCGCCATGCGCGTGCCAGGTTCTGCAGTTGAGGCAGTGCGTCCCTGCCGGAGATGACATACGCCGCTCCGTCTTTCCTCGCCTGCTCCACAAAATCGTTTCCGTCGAAGTGTTCGCCTTTCAGTGCCACGAACACGCATCCGGGAACCACCTTCCGGCTGTCCGTCGTCACATGGAGCGACTCCTTTCCCTCAATCAAAAATCTCCAGTCCATCTAATAGCTTTGTTTCGTTTGCGGGTACAAAGGTACTGCTTTTTTTTGACATACACAAGGGCGGGCGTATTTTTCCTGTTATTTTTGAAAGAGGGTGTGTCCCTCTTTCGGACACACCCTCTTTCATTATGGTTGTATGCAGTGTTTTTTATCAGAGACGTGCGCCCTGTGCGTTGTACAGCACGCCGTTCTTCTCGATCAGCAACTGACCGTCAACAATACGCTTAACAGCCTTCACCTCTGCCTCGGTGTTACCAATTGCGGTAGCATCGCTCTTGGTGAAAACGATCTTGGAGATACGTCCCATCGAAGGTCCTACATTATCCCCGTCACGAGCTTTCGGATTCTCAGCGTCGGGAATATAGAACGTAATCACTACATCACCTTCACTGACTGTAAAGGCTTCAGTATCCTTCATCGTCTGGTCATCAGAACCCGCAGCAGACATGTCGTCATTCACTTTAACGTGACGATAAGGTCTGTTACCGCCCGTGTTGGAATATGTGACTACAACTGTTCCGGGAACCGTGGTCTTGAATGCTACCTGGTTGCCTTGGAAATATGTTCCGCGGTTGGCATACTGAGCGATACCGCTCAATGCGGCAGCATTGAACCCGGCATCCGGGTTGATAAGGACATCTGCAAAGTTGAACTCTTCTGCATTGGTGGGCAGAGTCGTTCCGGACCATTGTGCTGTTGCAGAACCGGCCTTGCTCCAATCCCAGGTGGTACTTTCGCTAATAGCAACAAGTGCGGTAGCAGCTGCGCGGGTGTAATTGAGCACATACTCTTTGGTGCTCTTATCCTCAGCGGTAACGGTAACAGTTACTTTGCCTTCTTGGTTGTCAACGACCTCAGTGGTTGCAGAAGGAGCGTCCGCAGCGGTAGCAGTTACGGTTAATGCGTCGTACACACCGATTTCACCGAGGTTGTAAGTGAGCGTAGCAGCATCAAAGCCATCAATAGTAGTGCCGTTGACTTTCAGATCGCTTAATGTAGCGTCGGTGCCGACAGCTACGGTAACATCAATATCATCGACCTTCCATTCACCCGTTTCGTTGAACTGATTGCGTGCCCACGCAGCATACGTATAAGTGCCAGCAGCTTCGGGTGTAAAGGTCAGCGTTGCAGAATGTGCATTCTCAACTACGCTACCGAACAAAGTCCAGTAAATAGTGTCTGCCGCATTATCCGTAACAACGGTAAGCGTAACTTCTGTACCGATACGCGCCACATCAGGTGTTTGCGTTACTTCAATCGTATTTACCGGGCTCTTTTCAGAAGCGTTGAGAGTTACACTTTTCAGTGCCTCGCAGTGAGTTCCGTCAGCAGCTTGGCTAACGGTGATAACGAACTCACCGGCTACGTTAGCGGTAAAGTTGCCGTCAGCGATGGTGTATGCTTCTGCGGAAACCGTTTCGCCGTCAAGAGTAACTGCGTAATCCGGAGTGCTGGTATTGGAAGAGGTGAAAGCCAGGTCTTTTGCATCGCCAACGAAGATGTTAGCATCAGCAGCAATAGATGCTTCAGGATCGGTGCAAGTCTCACCCTTGATAAGTTTGACTGCATATATATAAAAATCCTGATCGTCACTACCTGCTGTACCATGCAGGAAAATAGAATAAGCCGTGTTAGCATCTAAATCAACAGTAGTGAAGTACGTATTAGCCACACCTTTTCCTATGAGTGTACCAGTTGCAGAACCATCTCTTAATTCTACATAACGACTGGAGTGTTTCTCATGGTAAACAATAATCTGTGAACATCCTTCAATAGAAACGGTAATGTTCTTTCCACCACCGTTACCTTTGGTGGAATAGCAAGGCACGTTAGAAGAAGTCGCCTCGCCGTTGTTGTTCGGATCACCTGCTTTTTTCGAATTGGTAGAAGCTGTTCCACCCCATGCAATGGCAGCATGCTTGGAATACCCTGCCTCAGTGGCACTTGCGTCATAGGCGTCGTCTTTGAGGATAATTACCTCGTCCGCCGTTGGCGCGTACGTTGCCCACATACTGACGGAAGCCAGTACGGCAGCGCATAAAGTTAAAAGTTTTTTCATAATGAAATGAAATTTTAATGGTTAATAAATTGGTTAAATAAACGATAAAAACAATAGTCCGTTAAACTATTATTATTGGTTATAAACGAATATTCAGTTGTTATAGCGTTATAGCGTAATTGCTATATATCATCTATGTTGTAGTTCAGTGCATCGTGTACCGCATCATGGTAATAAAGTACGGTTTCACCGGTTGGAAGGCTGTATAACTTATAAGCAAAGTGAAATTGCTCAATATATAATTCCCAATAACCTGCTGCTTGCCAATCTCTTCTATAAGGCGGATGATGCACTTTTCCTGCGACCGATGCGAAATCGTACATTGCTTGCTCTAATCTGTCAATCTTAGCTAATACTGTTTGGTAATCCAGCGTAATGTGTTTTCTCATGCTTGCTTCATAAAACTCATCAAGCACTTGATACACCTGCTTGTCAATATAAACAATCATGCTTGATAATACTTACGAGCTTTTTCACGCAACTGGTTCATGGCTTGATGCAAGGGCATGCCATTAGCTTCTAATTCCGTCCACGTAATAGAGGGGTATTGTGGTTTGAGTTTCATATACTCAATATACCCCAATACATCATTCATCATCTTCTCGTCTTCGATCATTGATCCCATCGCTATGATGAACTTATTACTTGCTATCGCTTGTGCTGCGCTCATATACAACCACCTTTTGCTACCTATAGTTTGCAAATCGGGCACAAAGATACAAAGAAAAAATGACATACGCAAGCGCGCATGTCATTTTTCTTTATTTTTTCTCAATTTTCAACAATTTTTACCACCTATGCAGCAGGAAAGCGTGTGTCCTTCCCGTAATGGCGGAGTTATTTTTTATTGGGCAGTTCGAGTCCGTATCCTTTCTTTTTGTCCTCCACTTTCAGTGCCAGGCTCAGCAAGAAGGCTATTACTCCGAAGGAGGCAAAGACCATCATGGGCACGAGGTATCCGTCCGTTGCGACACGGAGTTTGCCTATGAGCAGCGGCACGAGGCAGAGCCCTATATTCTGCACCCAGAAAATGAGGCAGTATGCAGAGCCCAGCACCTTTTCGTCTATGATCTTAGGCACGGAGGGCCACATGGAGGCAGGTACGAGCGAGAAGCTGACACCGAGGATGAGTATAGTGGCCAGTGCAAGCGCCTTGCTGGGATAAGCGGGCAGCACAAAGGCAAACACACAGTGGCATGCAATCATGATGACTGCGCCCAAGAGCATCATCGAGGCTCCCTTGCCCTTGTAGTCAATGAACGCCCCGAGGAAGGGAGTCAGTACCATAGCCAGTATCGGGAACCACTTGAAGAGCCCCGCCGCCTCGGCATTGGAGATAGAGAGGGTCTCCTCCAGGAAGTTGGTAGCAAAGCGCTGGAAGGGGAAGATAGCCGAATAATACAGCACACAGAGGAGCGCGATGATCCAGAACATCTTGGAGCTGAATATCTGCTTGAGGTCGGACACATGGAACTCATCAGAGTCATTTACCATTTGGTCATTTACCATCTGGTCATTTATGCACTGCTGATCAAGCGTTTTGTCCATGATCGTGAATACGAAGAAATTGAGGAGTCCGATAACCAACAACGCGGAGGCAAAGAGGAGCGGCGCCGTCACAGAGTTCACGCCATCGACAGCGAACTTATGACTAATCATCGGAGAGAGCCACATAGCACCGAAGACGCCGAGACGTGCAATCGCCATCTCCAGTCCCATAGCCAGCGCCATCTCCTTTCCCTTGAACCACTTGGCGAGCACCTTGCTAACGGTAGTTCCCGCCATCTCGCACCCGCAGCCGAAGATCATGAAGCCGAACATCGCGAGTTTGGCACTGCCGGGCATCGAGGGCCACCACGCATTGAGCCACTCCGCGGTATTGGCATCCGCCCATGATATACCCCAGAACTTGATTGCCGCTCCGACTACCATCAGGCTTGCGGAGAGGAGTCCCGTGAAGCGTACTCCCATCTTGTCGAGGATAATACCGGCGATGATAAGGAAGCCGAACACGTTGAGCAGGTACTCACCTGCGGCGTATGTACCGAACACACCCTGATCCCAGCCCAGTGTCTCGTTGAGCAGTGAAGCCAGCGGCGAGAGAATGTCCACAAACATATAGGCGAAGAACATCATGCTCGCCACAAGGACCAATACAGTCCACCGTGCAGCCGCGCTGTCACGAAGGGTCTTTTGGATTTTTTCTACCATAATTATAGGAATAAGAATTTTTCTTTTTGAGCCACTCTGCCTTTTTCTTCTCATACTCGGCATAATGGCTTTCCAAATAACCGTCTGCCATGACATTTACCATTTGGTCATTTACCATTTGGTCATTTAATGCCCAGTTCCTTCCTGACCGCGGGTGTGGCATCGGTAGCGTCGGCACCGATGTGTACCATGGCAGCGGAGTCGAAGATGTAGGTGTATCCTTCGCGTTCTCCTACCGCCTTGATAGCTTTCGCCATGCGCTCATGGACGGGAGCGAGGAGTTCCTGCTGCTTTTTCTGGATATCCTGCTCAGCGGTCTGGTAGAAGAGCTGGATACGCTGCTGCATCTCCTGCAGTTCCTGCTGACGGATCTGCTTAATGGCATCCGCCATGGTAGCCTCCTGAGCCTGATAGTCCTGCATCTTCTTCTGGATTTCCTCGTTCATGGAAGCCAACTGCGTCTCATACTGGGACTGTACGGTATCCATCTTCAGTTTGACCTGAGCGACCTCCGGCATCTGCGAGAAGAGCTCCTGTGTGTTAATGTGACCGAATTTCTGTGCGCCGGCAAGCATCGGCAATGCCAGCATGATTGTAATAATAAGTTTTTTCATTTTAATAAATATTTGGTTTATATTCTTATCGCAAGGGTAGCGCAAGGGTAGCGCAAGGGTAGCGTCGACTGTCGGGTGACTGTCGGGTGACTGTCGGGTTACTGCGGGGCTACTGCGGGGGGTTATTTGGCGCCGAGTCTTTGCAGTACCTGGTCGGATACGTCCAGCTTGGATGACATATAGACCAGCGACGGGTCCGCCGAGCGGTCTTTGACTACGTCAATCTTCTTCTCGTTGGCAAGGTCCTGTATGGCGGTGTAAATCTCGTCCTGTATAGGCTTGATAAGCGCCTCGCGTTTCTTATAGAGTTCCCCGTCCTGTCCGAAGTACTTGCGTTTGAGTTCGAGCACCTCCTGTTCCTTGCTGACGATCTCCTGTTCGCGCTGTGTCCGCATGGTTTCGGAGAGGAAGATCTGCTCGGTCTGGTAGTTGGTAGCCATGACGCGCGCCTCCTGCTGGGCGGTGTCTATCTCCTTCTGCCACCTGCGCGAGAGCATGGTAAGCTGTTCGTTCGCCTGTTCATACTGCGGCAGGTTCTTGAGGATATAACTCATGTCAATGAACGCCACTGACTGATCTTTAGCAAAAGCCGTGCCACAAAGCAAAAGAGCCACGATAATTGACAGTTGATAGTTGATAGATGATAGTTTTTTCATTGCTGTTGTTGTTTATTCGAGTTGCCGTTATCCCGAGTTACCGGGGTATCGATGTTTATAACTCTTGACCGAGCACGAAGTGGAACTGGCTGCCGGAATACTGTCTGGAGCCGTTGATCTCGTCGAATCCCCATCCCCAGTCAATACCGAGCAGTCCGAACATCGGCAGGAAGATACGCACGCCGACACCGGCTGAGCGCTTCAGGTCGAACGGGTTATAGTCCCGTATATCGGAGAAGCAGTTACCGGCTTCGAGGAAGACATGCGCCCATATGGTAGCGTTCTGCTCCAGGGAAATGGGATAGCGGAGCTCCATCGTGAACTTGTTATAGAGATAACCCATGTTCCGTCCTGAGGAGACATCATACGGTGTCAGCGAGCCCGATGAATAACCGCGCATCGCGACATACTCCGTAGAGTACGAGGTATAGCTCGACATACCGTCGCCACCCATGTAGAAGGTCTCGAAGGGGGACTTGGCGTACTTGTTGTAATGCCCCAGATAGCCGAACTCCGCCCTGGTCATGAGCACCAGTTTGCCGTCCCTCGTGAGGGGGGTGAACACCTTGCCGGTGAATTTCCACTTGTGGTACTCAATGAGGTTGTATTTCTCGGAGTTGGTCATGCGGGAGTAGTCCTTCTTGCTGAAGAGCGACCAAGGCGGCGTGAGTTTGACGCCGAGCGTGAACTGGCTTCCGCGGCGCGTGTAGATAGGGTTGTCGATAGAGGAACGGCTCAGCTGCAGATTCAGCGCGAGGTTATGGCTCATGCCGTTGGCAATGAGCAGGTAGGGCCAGTCCTTCATCATATACAGCTGGTAGCTGATCTCTCCATAGAACGTGAAGTAGTCATCGGGCCATTTGAGCCTCTTTCCGTATCCGATGGAGACACCGAGTGTACGCAGGTATTTGTCCCTGTCCGCCTCAGACTCCGCCAGCTGCTGATAGTAATTGCTGTTGCCGGAGTAGTTGTAATACGCCGAATAGGTGTTATAGAGGTTCTGGTAGGCTCTCTGGTAACGGCTGGAGTAGCCGGTCTGGTTAGCGAAATAGATACTTGCGCTCAGGCTGTTCGGGCGCTTACCACCCAACCACGGTTCGAGGAAGGAGATCGACGCCGAAGTATAATAGATACCGTTCGTCCGGGCGTTGATAGAGAAGGTCTGTCCCTCTCCCTGCGGCACGATGCGGTAAGATTTCTTGTTAAAGAGGTTCTGTATGGCGAAGTTGGTGAACTTCAGTCCGAGCGATCCCACGAGACCTGTCGCGCCCCATCCGAGCGAGAACTCAATCTGGTCGGAGGATTTGGTCTCCAGCTTGTAGGTTATGTCCACGGTTCCGTCCTCGGGGTTCGGCTGGATGTCCGGCACGAGTTTCTCCTGGTCAAAGTGCCCCATCTGCGCCAACTCACGCAGCGAGCGCATGATGTCCGACTGTGAGTAGAGCTGCCCGGGCTTGGTGTACAGTTCGCGTCGTACCACGTGCTCGTACACGCGCGTGTTTCCTTCTATTCTTATCTCGTTGATGGTAGCCGGTTTGCCCTCGTACATGCGCATCTCGAAATCAATCGAGTCGTTGGAGACATTGACCTCGACGGGCTCGACATTGAAGAAGAGATAGCCGTTGTCGGTATAGAGTTTGCTGACGGCGTCATCGTCGTTGGTCAGACGGTCGTTGAGTGTCTTGAGGTTGTACACATCGCCCGGCTTGACGCCCAGCGTGGCATCCAGGAACTCATAGGGATAGACGGTGTTGCCGACCCACTTGACGGAGCGGATGTAGTATTTGTCTCCCTCGCTGATGGTCATATAGACATCGACTCGGTCCGGATCTTCCGGGTTGGGCACCACGGAGTCCGCCACGATATAGGCGTCGCGGTATCCGTACTCGTTGTACTTCTCAATCACCGCCTGCTTGTCCTTCTCGTACTCCTCGGTGACGAACTTCTTGGACCGGAAGAGGTTGACAATGTCGTTATCATTGGTCTTCTTCATCGCCTTGTTTATCTGGCGGTGTGTCAGGGCATGGTTACCGGTGATATAGATCTTGCCGACCTTGGTTTTGGCTTTCTTGTCCACTCCGATGAGCACTCTCACGTACCCCGGGCGGTCCTGGTCGTTGCGCTGGATAACATGCACCTCGGCGTTATGGAATCCTTTCTCCGCCAGGTATTTCTTGATGACCGTCTTGGCGTGGTCCTCGAGGTTGGGCGTCATCTGGCTGCCTTGCCGTATACCCGCCTTCACTTCCACATCCTCCCGTTCGCTTTTCTTGAGTCCCTCGTACCTGACCTCGCTGATACGCGGGCGCTGCTCCAGCTCGATGACGAGCCAGATCTTCGTGCCCTCTATTTTCTTCGCCCGTATCTTGACGTTGGAGAAGAGCCCCTGTTTCCAGAAGCGTCTGATCGCCTTGGTGATCTGGTCGCCCGGCACCTCTATCCTGTCTCCCACCGCGAGTCCCGAGAAGCCGATTAGTACGAAGTCCTCGTAACTGTCCGCCCCCTGCACCTCTATGCCTGCTATCTCGTAGGTCTTGCGCGTCAGTCCGTACTCGATCTCCGGCACCGCCCGGTCCTCCTCCACCGGAGGCAGGGCGGCGCTGTCACTCTGCGCCAGTACGGGAAGTGCGAACAGGACTACCCATAATATATAGATGAATCTACGCAATGCTAATCCGTAATTAGTAATTCGTCATTTTATTTCCTGATCTGCTCCGAGGTCTTGCCGAACCGTCTCTCTCTCTTCTGGTAATCGACAATCGCCTTGTAGAACTCCTCTTCAGTAAACTCAGGCCAGAGACAGTCGGTAAAATAGAGTTCGCTGTACGCTAGTTGCCAGAGCAGGAAGTTGCTTATCCTGTACTCCCCGCTGGTGCGTATGAGCAGGTCGGGGTCCGGCATTGCCTTCGTGGTCATGAGTGAAGAGACGAGCTGTTCGTTCACGTCCTCCGCGCGCATCCTGCCGTCCTGCGCGAGCTTCACGGCAGTGCGCACCGCCTCCGTGATCTCCCACCGCGCCGAGTAACTGAGGGCGATGACCATCGTCAGCCCCGTGTTACTGCCCGTCTGCTCTATGCAGCCGAGGAACTTCTGCTTCGTGCCCTCCGGCAGGCGCTCTATGTCGCCTATGGTCTGCAGGCGGACATTGTTGTTCATGAGCGTCGGCGTCTCCTTCACGATGGTATCCACGAGCAGTGTCATCAGCGCGTCCACTTCCTCCTTCGGACGGTTCCAGTTCTCCGTAGAGAACGTATAGAGCGTGAGGTATTCAATCCCCAGCCGGGTAGCGGCAACGGTGATATTATGCACCGTTTCCACGCCTTGCTTGTGTCCGAACATACGCGCCAGACCTTGCTTCTTCGCCCACCGTCCGTTGCCGTCCATGATGATGGCAATATGCCGCGGCAGACGGTCTTTGTCTATCATTTCTTTATATTCCATTTTCTTACCAATTACATATTCTACAGGGTTTCGGCGCTTTGGCGAACTCAAAGACTATACCCGCCGTGAGCATACCCGTCAGGTCGCAGTTCATCCAGTTCCAGCCGTTCAGATGATGCTTGTCATTCAGCGTGTTCTGCGCCTCTATGTCATCCGAGAAATAGATGTTGTGCTGCCACGCGATATTCAGTCCCACGAAGTCCGCGAACTTCCATTTGAACCCTATTCCCAGCGGTATATATCCCGCCGCCGTCAGTTTCCGCGAGCCGTCCGCCGTCATGTCGTTGTACATCCCCACGCCGATACCCAGGAAGATATAGGGCGTGTAGGGTTTGATGCGCTTGTCGTACTTGTTGGCTTCCCCGAACCGGAAGAAGTTGAACTCGCCCGCCAGATCGACGTTATACAGCCTGTTCGACCACCGGGAGTCCAGTTTCTCTCCGCGCATCGTGAACTGGTTTCCCGCTATGCGCTGGCCGGAGAACTTGGCCTGTACAGCCCACCGTTTGGTGAACTTATACCGGAAATGTGCGCCGTACGCCTCGCGCACGTTCATAAATATATGCGGAGCTGCGTCTCCCACGTAATAGCCGCAGCCGCCCTGCAGGCCTATCTCGCAGAGGTAAGGCTGCCCTTGTGCTGAAACCTGTCCGGCTCCGAGCACCACGCATAAGACACAGACTAATATAGCGTATGTTTTTCTCACGTTCCCTTTCTCAACTCTTTATCAATATCCTGAACGCATCGGTCACGCGCTGCACGGGCAGCACCTCTATCCGGAAGCGCTTGGTGTCCAGTTTCTGCTCCGCGGGTATCAGTATCCGCCGGAAGCCTAATTTCTGCGCCTCCGCGATGCGTTGTTCTATCCTGTTCACAGGGCGTATCTCGCCCGCCAGTCCCACCTCGCCGCAGAGGCATGTGCCTGCGTCCAAGGCGATGTCCATGTTACTGCTCAGCACGGCTGCCAGTACCGCGAGGTCGATTGCGGGATCCTGTACCCGCAGTCCGCCGGCTATATTGAGGAACACGTCCTTCTGCAGCAGTTTGAATCCGATCCGTTTCTCCAGTACCGCCAGCAGCATGTTCAGCCGCCTTCCGTCAAAGCCCGTCGATGCGCGTTGCGGCGTACCGTACGCGGCAGACGAGACGAGTGCCTGTACCTCGATCAGGAACGGGCGCACTCCTTCCACCGCCGCGGCGATGGAGATACCCGACAGCCCCTCGCGGGAGGTCGAGAGCAGGAGTTCGGAGGGGTTCGTCACTTCCCGCAGTCCGTCCCCGCGCATCTCGTATATACCGAGCTCCGAGGTCGAGCCAAAGCGGTTCTTCTGCGCCCGGAGAATACGGTACATGTTGTGTTGGTCGCCCTCGAACTGCAGCACCGTGTCCACGATATGCTCCAGCACCTTCGGTCCCGCGAGCGAACCCTCTTTGTTAATATGCCCGATGATGATGAACGGGATATTGCGTGTTTTGGCAAACTCCATGATGCGTGCCGCACACTCGCGTACCTGGCTCAGCGAACCGATGGTCGCTTCGACAGCCTCTGTGCCGATGGTCTGTATGGAGTCTATCACTACGATCTCCGGTTCTATCTCTTTGACCTGCTCCAGAATCCGCTCCAGCGAGGTCTCGGACGATATGTAGAGGTTCTCGGCATTGCCGGCTATACGCTCGGCGCGCAGCTTGAGCTGGCGTACGCTCTCCTCGCCCGAGGCGTAGAAAGTTCTGCGTTCGCCCTGCTGCATCAGCACCTGCAAGGCGAGGGTCGATTTGCCGATACCCGGCTCGCCGCCTAACAGCACCAGACTGCCCGGCACCAGACCGCCGCCTAAAACGCGGTTGAGTTCACCGTTCCTCATGTCCATCCGCATCTCCTCCGTCGCCTCGACCTCCTGAAGGCGTTTCGGGGTGTTTTTCTTATCGATATTCCGATATTTCGAGATACCGATATTCCGGCCTGTTTCTTGTACTTCCTCTTCGTACGTACCCCACTCTCCGCACACCGGACAGCGGCCGAGCATCTGCGGAGCTTTGGCGCCGCAGGACGAACAGACATATTGGATGGAAGGTTTTGCCATTGGTGACTGGTGATTTATAACTCTATTACATCGTTCTCCTCCGCCAGAACCGTGTTCCCGAAGATCGGTTTTGCCTCTTCGAGGAACAGGCTGTGGTCCTCCACCCTCGCGGAGTAATGCCCCAATATCAGTTTGCCCGCACCCGCCTTCTGCGCGATCGTCGCAGCGTCGGCAGCGGTCGAGTGCTTCACCTCTTTGCTCCGCGCCGCCATCGACTGCAGGAACGTGGACTCGTGGTAGAGTGTCTCCACGCCCTCGATGATAGGCAGGATCTTCTCGCTGTACTGCGTGTCGGAACAATAGGCATAGCGTTTGCGCGTCTCGTAGGTGAAGGTACCGTCCTCGTGCTTCACGCGGTGGCGCTCCTTGAACAGGAACCCGCAGGTCGGCACGCCGTGTTTCAGCGGCACCGTCTCCACGCTCACCGTCCTGTCCTCGAAGATCACCTCATGCTTGCGCGGGTTGATGGGATGGAAAATAATCTCATACAACCGGTCGTTCGCGTGGTACTCCAAGAGCGGCGTCAGCAGTTTCTCCAGGTCCGGATGGGCGTATATGTGCATCGGCTGTGTCCGTTTGAGCATGCCGAGCGTCGTCAGCAGACCGATGAGCCCGAAGCAATGGTCCCCGTGCAGGTGCGAGATGAAGATATTGTACAGCCTGCCGGTGCGGATCCCTAACTTCTGCATCGTCAGGATCACCCCTTCGCCGCAATCGACCAGAAACGACTTGTCGCCCATCTCCACCAGCTGTGCGGACGGAGAAGTGGTCTTCGTCGGTTTGGCGCTCCCGCAGCCCAATATGGTTACTTTTGCTTCGCTCATTGTTGTGTCAGTCTCTAACCTCACCGGTTGTCCCGGTCGCTATAGCTGCCCCAGTTTCTCTAATATGCCATCGCCCAATCGGGTCTTTGTCTCTATGTGTTCGAGTACCGCCTTGACAAACGAGTTGGACTCAAACGAACCGCGTACTTCCTCGAAATCCGCCTCTGCGGTCTTGCGGTCGCCATCCGCGCCGAAGCCCGTCTGGCTGTTGAGGTCAAACTCCTTCCGTGCGTCGTTATAGACCATTTTGTCGAGGCTCACGACGGCCTCTTTCCACTCCGTCACGGTTCTCCGTATCTGCTCCAGCGTCACTTCCTCCACGCTGCATCCCCAAACCTGCTCCAGATGCTCCAGAGCCCAGCTCCACTCGTACGAGTAGTAGTTGGCGTGCATCTCTTCAAGCCGTTTCCGGATGTCCTCAAGCCCAAGTTTTCCGTTCTCGATGTCGTCCATGAGCACGCTCACTTCGCCTCTCGGGGCGATCAGTCCGGCGAGGTCCACCCAGACGCCCAGCCCCTTCTTGCTGTCCGGCCTCAGCGCCGCGCGTAGCTCGTCCATCGTGTGCCACTCGCTCTTCTCCAGCCGGCTGATGAGGCTGTTGCCGAGGAACTTGCGGATGCCGATCATGTAGAGCTCGCGGCCGTGTTTGAGGGACGAGTTGCGGATCCTACAGTTCTGATAACCGTACACCTCCGTGTTCTCGCCGCCCAACGCCACCAGCTCGTCCAGCACCTCGCGTCCACGCCACATTTTCTGAACCGTGTAAGGGCTCAGCAGGTTAAAGTTGATCTGGTCCAGTTTATGCGGATCCTTGCGGTTGTCACGTTTCGGCCATTTCTGCGCGTCACGGATGGTACCTACGGTACGCAGGTTGGCACCGGGCACCAGATAACTCTCGCTGTTGTTCTCAATGAGGTACGAGAACGGCAGATCGGAAGTGTCCGCGTGGTGCGTGTGGCGTCCCATGACCAGCGAGAATGCGCCGATCTTGCTCGGCCAGAGCAGATAACTGTCGCTTGTCGTCTTGGACCCGCGCTCGGCAACCCCCTGGTGAATCGGTCCCAGCTTGTACATATGGTTGCTCTGGTTGCTGCCCGAACCGGCGTTCATGAACGAGAACATACCGGCAATCAGCAGCGTGCTCTTGTGGTGGGTCACCGTATATGGACCGGCGAAAATGGCACACGCCTCGCCGTGCATGCCCTGGCAGTTACTGAAGAACAGGCTCTCGCCCGCCGAGTAGTGCTTGTCGAAGACACAGCCCTGCCCTACGAAACATTTTTCCACCAGCGTCGAGTCGCCTATCTCCACACCCGAAGCAATGATAAAATCCGTACACTTGACGCCGCTGCCCAGACGCACGGGTGCCGTCTCGTTGGAGTTGACGGTACCGTTCTTGAGGCGGCTCACGCCCTTCAGCACGGCACAATCGCCTATCTTGACATTCTTGATCGAACCGCAGTTGAGGATCCGCACATTATCACCTATAAAACCGGTTTCCGCCGCCTGCGCCTCGGCATACGCATCAATCATATGCTCCAGCCGGTGAATCATCTGCGGGCGGTGGCGGTACAGCGTCAGAATATATGCCAGACTCGCGCTGAGTTCGTTGAAGATCGGTATCTCGCGTCCTCCGCCCTCGTTCATCACCGGCACGCGCACACCGTTACCGAACGTCGTGCGCCCGTCCACGAGAATCGCATTGACGTTCTCGATACAGGTGTTACGGCCGATACGGTAGTTGGCGATATAATTGTGGATATTGTACAGATGCGCATCGTCACCTACTTCCACGTTATGCAGGGTCGCATTATAGATCCCCGAATGGACGCTCAATCCGCCCGGCAGACTGATCTCACGGCGGAAGACACCGAGCCTGTTACGGCCCGAAAAATGGGTGTTCTTCACAAAGCTGGCATCGAACTCCTCCGCCACCTCTATCTCCGCCCAGTTCTCCGCAGAGCAGCCCTGTGCCTCCAACTGTGCAATCTCTTGTTGCGATAATTTGCGGTAATTCATTCTATTTGGATTTTTCTCCTCCCCTCTATGGGGAGGTCGGGAGGGGTCTTTTAATCGTTCAGCAACATCGGCATCAGCAACATCAGCACATCTTCACCCTCCGCGTTCTCAGCCGGCAGGATCAGACCGGCGCGGGCAGGGTCAGCCAGTTTGAGCTGCACGTCCGCACTCGCGATCGAACTCAGCAGGTCGATCAGGAACGGAGCCTTGAAACCGATAGCCATCGGCGCACCGTTATAGCTGCAGGCGACCGTCTCTTCCGCACTCGTCGAGAAGTCAATGTCCTGTGCCGAGATCTTGATCTGGTTCTCGCTCAGCGCCAGACGCAGCTGCGCGGTGCCGTTATTGGCGAACACTGCCACACGCTTGCAGGCGTTGATCATCGTCTGACGGTCCACCGTCACGACATTCTGGTTGCTCTGCGGGATAACGGCGTTGTAGTTCGGGAAACGGCCCTCTATCTGACGGCATACTACAATGGTGTTGCCGAACTCGAAAGCGGCGTTCTTGGCACCGAAAGTGACCTTCACATCCTCCTCCGACTTCGCCAGCAGGTTCTTCAGCAACCCTGCCGGTTTTTTCGGCAGAATGAAGTTCGCAGTCACGCCGGCTGCAACGCCCGTGTTCACGTAACGGACCAGGCGGTGAGCGTCGGTCGCCACCATCGTCACTTTGTCCTCCGTTATATCAAAGAAGATACCGTTCATTACCGGACGCAACTCGTCGTCCGCGGTGCAGAAAATGGTCTTCTCTATTGCGCTCTGCAGCACACTCGCCGGCATGGTGATCGTCTGTGCGCCTGCCTCCGACGACGGCATCTCGGGATACTCGTTGCCGTTCACACCCACAAACGAATAGGTACCGTTCTGGCTCACCATGTTCACCGCAAAGTTGTTCTCGTCTATCGTGAAAGCCAGCGGCTGCTCACTGAACTCCTTCAGGGTCTCCAGCAGCAGTTTGGCAGCTGACGCCACTTTGCCTGCGCCCTCTGCGCCTTCCACCTCTACACTCGTGCGGATGGTCGTCTCACCGTCGGAAGCGGTCAATTTCAATTCATTACCCACCAAATCAAAGAGTACGTCGTCCAAAATCGGCAGCGCATTCTTGCTGTTAATCACGCGGCTCACAGCCTGCAATTGTGAAAAGAGTTTTGAACTCGAAACATTGAATTTCATATACGTATATTTTTAGTTATTTTTTACAATGTATTGTAATACTCGCATATTAGCGTGCAAAATTACTATTTTTTTCTGACATATGCAAGAATTATGCCATTTTTTTGACAAAAAACGAACTTTTATTTGCATATTCTGCTTTTTTGTAGTAATTTTGCATCCGAAATCATGCGCATTGGTATTTTTGACAGCGGTTATGGCGGATTGACCATTTTGGATTCGATCCGCAGAGAACTGCCCCGGTACGACTACCTCTACCTGGGTGATAATGCGCGTGCACCGTACGGTACCCGCTCGTTCGATGTTATCTACCGCTACACCCTCCAAGCCGTCAAATACCTCTTCTCCCAAGATTGCGCGTTGGTCATCTTAGCCTGCAATACCGCTTCCGCCAAAGCTCTCCGCACTATCCAGCAAAAGGACCTGCCGTTAATAAATGACCAGATGGTAAATGTCCTGGGTGTTATTCGTCCCACGGTGGAAGCCGTGCCTTCTATCACGAAGACCGGACATGTCGGCATCCTCGCCACACCGGCTACCGTCAGCTCCGAGAGCTACGTCCTCGAATTAGAGAAATTGTCAATTGTCAATTGTCAATTATCAATTACCCAACAGGCTTGTCCGCTGTGGGTTCCTTTGATTGAGAACGGAGAGCATCAGCATGAAGGCGCAGACTATTTCGTGGACCTGTATATGCGCCAGATCATGGAGAAAGATCCGCAGATAGACACCTTGATTCTGGGTTGCACGCACTATCCGTTGCTGATGCCTAAAATAGAGCAATGGCTGGAATCCTACAGCGGGCAACGCGAGCGTTCCTACAGCAACGCGGTCTTACAGCAACGCGGTCTTACAGCCGAAGGCGGTCACGAAATATCCGTTATCTCGCAGGGCTCTCTGGAGGCAAAGAGTCTGGCTGATTATTTGGTCCGCCATCCCGAGTACGAGTCCCAACTCACCCAAGGCGGCACGTGCCGCTATCTGACCACAGAAAATGCGGACCGCTTCTCGCAATCCGCATCGCTCTTCCTCTTCTCCCCCGTCCAAGCGGAGCACATCGATTTGGAGTAATTTATCCTCTGCTGGCGCGACTATTCCCCCTCTACCCTTTTCTCTCCTTCAGAAGTACCATCCGCACAAACACCGGAAACATCCCGTAAACCTTCTTTTCCGCCAACCCCTCATTCAAAAACGCATCCGGCTTTTCTTTGAATTGCGCATTCCATCGTGCCCGCAACTCCGCATACCTTGCATGGTTCTTGTCTTTCACAATCGCACTTGCCTCTCGGCAAACCTCCTGCCACACCAACCTCTGCGCTTCTTCTTTCTCGCTCCGCGGATGGCGTTTAAAATCACGCTTGTCTTTGCGGTAATACTCCTGCGGACCCATCTTAACGATATTCCCCTCATCGTCACGATAAGATTTGATACGCATGGTCATTCCCGATTTCCCGCTTACTTTTCCTCTCCATGTATCTATCCCCGGACTTAATGTTACTCTTGACATATCCTTTCTCCTTTCTTTTTATTTCGTTTAATTTTGCGTTTTTTTATTCCGACTTCTTATATTTTGCGCTTTTTTATTTCGTTTAATTCGCTTAATTCGTGAACAGAAAAAAAATTCGTTTAATTCGCTTAATTCGTGAACAGATAGAAATACTGTTCTCATTTTATGATTGACTTGCCTGTTTTTTATGATTGACTTACCTATCTTTCCTTATCTTTTCTTTGGTAAATCTTTAGTTATTCTTTGGTAATATTTTAGATATTGTTTGGTTATTCACGGTATTATCACGTGACGATATTTGGACAAAACCGCAAAAACCACGGCCCCAAAAGACTAAAATCTACCGAAAATCTGTTGAACTTCTAAAATCTTCTGCAAAGATACAAAAAATTTCTGACATACGCAAATTTTGATGATATTTTTTAGGTTTTCTTTCCCTTTTTTTATTTTTCTCTGCATTTTTTTCGCCCCTCGGTGTTCTGTGCGCGCCACCTCCGCTGGCGCGCTTCCTCTTTCCTCTTGGTTTTACGTCGGATGGCATCCGATGCCGCAAAAAAGGCAGCGGATTTCTCGCTGCCTTTCGTATGTTCATTCCGCGGGATTATATCCCGCTGGTTTAACTCTCGGCGCTATTCCGCCGAGCTCTCATTCCCTTAAGCTACTTGCTGCTTTTGCGGCGGTTGCAATCGCGGCAGAGCATTTGGCAGTTGTCTGGCGTAGTATGACCACCTTGCGACCAAGGCGTAATATGATCGGCTTCCATAACCTCAATATCAAACGGTTTGCCGCAGATAGAACACTTGCCGCCTTGCCGTTCATAGACCTCTCGGCGCGTGTTCGCATCAAAAGTGCGGATACCCAGATGATGGATGTCGCCGTCTAAGATATAAGCGAAGATACCGCTTTTCTTCTGCACATCGGAGTCCGCCATCAGTTTTGCCATCTGCTCGCTGATAGCCGTAGCGGTTAATGTAGTGTCTTTGTGTTTGTTATACAACAGACCCCATTCCACGCCTTTCATCTCTTTCTTGTACTTGCGCCCGAAGAGTTTTTCGATCCAATGGATGACATCTTGGTAGTACTGCCATAGTTCGTCGGCGTCCGTGTCGTGCTGATGACGCGCCATGTATTGCTCAATCGTTATGCCTTGTTTGTCGGCTATCCAGCTGAGTGCGGTCTCAAAATAGTCTTGGCGGATAGGCGAACCGTTCATGAAGTCCGAACCGATTTTGTATGCCACACAGCCTGTCTTGGAGAAACGGCGTTTGGCTTGTGTCACCCACGAACCGGAATAGATGGCGTTGCGAATCTCTTGCTCTTTGAGTTTCTCGCCGGCGATGTTGATGCGCTGGAACCATTTCAGTTTCTCTTCGTCCGTTCCTTCGCAGATATATATTTGCAGTTTGTAGTCGAGAATACGGTTTTGCTGTTCAATGGTCATGTTATTGAAACCGAGCAAGTTTCCGTCAAAATTCATCATATACTCGCCTGCTATAAATGAGCAGATGGAAATTGTCCGCTGCTGACCGTCCAGCACTTCATATTCGATACCGTCTGTGCCATCTGTCTTGACCCAATACATGACGTTCAGCGGAAAATTCTGCCAAACGGTGTCCATGACAGCATTGCGCTGTTTTTCGTCATAGACAAACTCACGCTGGTATTTCGGGCGGATATTCAATCGTCCGCCGTAGCCGACGATACCTTCCTTATACCCCGCGCACAATTCCCGCACGCGGATTTCATGTAATTCTATCTTCATGGCTTTTGTGGTTTTTTATTGCGGATTAATATACGAGTGTATAAACCTTTCCCCTGCAAAACAGGCGCATCATATCTATCCCAAGGCTTTTTGAAATCCTCTAAGTAACCGTCTCCGCCTCTATCCGTAGTCCAAATGATTTCAAATTGTTCGGGATTGTATTTGTCTAGGAAAGTAATTGGCACTGCCATTACACCTTCATAGTCGCAAGGTATATCTGTGTATGTATTAACATTTATTGCTTTATAATTATCAAATTCTGGATATTCCTCTGGAATATATTGTTTATATAAAATTAAATCCTCATTGTGCCTAGTTACAGGCAAATTTGTAAACCAGCATGAAGTTGATACACGTGCCATCTTTTTACCATTTTCTATATGATGGAACTTTTCCCAATTATCGGGCACTTGGAAAAACATTCCCACATTAAAATTCGTATAGCCAGTACGGATTCTATCGTCTTGGAACATTTTGAAAGTAAGTTTATATTTCAAAGCGTTAGTATTTCCAATAATTAGGAATTGTTTATTGTACTTTTCTAATAATGAGAGATATTCACGAAATAAAGAGAAAGGTGGATTTGTGACTACTATATCTGCTTCTTTGAGTAATTCGATACACTCCGGGCTATCAAACGAACCATTCCCTTTGAGCAGCGAAAGTACGTTTTTGTCATTTTGGATTAAGTATTGCACATCCGCCAGATTTACGGCTCCATCGTTGTTGTAATCCAGAACTTCGGTAATCTCTACTTTGTAAGCAATTTTCTTCGGCTCGGTTTCTTCTATCTCAAACAACAAAGGCAGTTCGTCTCCAGCAACCGGTGAACCATCATAGCAAGTAGCAATCAGTTTCTTAAGACCTAATCGATTGAAGTTGAGAGCAAAATACTTGAAGAAATTGCTTTCATACGGATCATCACAATTACACAGCACTACTTTCCCCTGAAAGTACTGTGCATAGTATTTGAGTTCTTTGGAAATATCATCCAATTGAGTATAGAACTCGTCTTTCTTTGCATCCTTAGCCTGTGCTAAATCCTTTAGAGCCATAGATTGATAGTTGTTTGTGCATAACTATCAATCACAGCAATAAAAAGCGTGAGCCTCTTATCACTTACCAAGGTAGCCCTGCGAAGGAAACCTTTTTCCACTTTAAGAAACTCACACTATTCGTGTAAGCATCTATTATAGTGGAAAAAGGCATACCTATACACAGGTCGCCTTTACTGATTATTCCAGTGCTTTATATCCGTAAACTTTCGCAGGGCTTTCGGTAAAAGTGAAATAATAGTAATGCTTATTATTTTAATATGTTTTTGCGCAACGCTTCGCGCTTTTATATTTCTATATTTTATCCGCTTTTTTACGCTGCCGGTGCCGGCGGTGCATTTTGCGCTGCAAAATTACAATAAAAAAACGACATACGCAAGAGGTATGCCATTTTTTTGAGATTTTTCGATAAATCGAGAAACTGAGTTATCGCGAGGCCGAAGATGCTCTTATTTCTTGCAGTTTCCTTCGCAGGTGATGCACTTGTAGCAGAGTCCGGCGAGCGCTGCGCCAACGAGCGGAGCAACGATGAAGAGCCAGAGCTGCGGCAGAGCGAGTGCGTTCTCGGAGAAGAGAGCCTGCGAGATCGAACGAGCCGGGTTAACCGAGGTGTTGGTCAACGGAATAGAGATCAAGTGGATGAGGGTCAGAGTCAGACCGATAGCCAGACCACCGAAAGCACCGTTAGCGTGCTTGCTGTCCGTTACTCCAAGAATAACCATCAGGAAGACAAACGTCAGGACGCACTCAGTAGCAAAAGCACCCCAAACATTAGTCTGCAGATAGCCAGCCTCTACATCAGCTGCGCTGAAGAAATCTCCGTATCCGTTAGCGGCAAACGTACCGATTTCCATACCAGCGGATTTAGCGATACCGAAAAGGATTGCAGCCGCAGCGATAGCGCCGAGGATCTGTGCACACCAGTAGCAGAACATCTCTTTCGCGGACATACGACCGTTCACAAAAACACCCAGGCTAACA
>ODAI014217470.1_pt1 | contig 26961 bp, 20 predicted proteins | sample 1539321 | NCBI WGS metagenome assembly ODAI01 (sample SAMN02144231, study PRJEB22623) | gut metagenome | biome: sheep rumen | host: Ovis aries | place: New Zealand
ATATCAGTTCACTATCCATAAACTATTGAACCTCTATGTGCTTTTCGTTCAGTTTCTTGTCTACATATTTATTTACCAGATATACGATAACCGCTGTGACAGGAACTCCCAGGAACATACCGGCAAACCCGAAATATGCTCCTCCGACGGTAATACCGAATATAACCCATATAGGTCTTATACCGGTCGAATCACCCAGTATCATGGGTCCTAAGATCCATCCGTCAAACTGCTGGAGTGCAAGGATGATACCTGCAAATATAACTGCATCCACCGGTTCTATACATAAGTACAGAAGTATACCGGGTACTGCACCGATAAACGGTCCAAAGAACGGTATCATGTTGGTAACACCTACGATAACGGCTACAAGCAGACCGTACTTAAGATGGAATATGTTAAGGATGATAAATGTAAGTATTCCGATGATAAGTGAGTCTATAGCCTTACCGATGATAAATCCGGTAAATATCTGGAAGCTTTCCTTTGCATTTTCTATAAATCCGCCTGCTGTCTTAGGCTTCATGATGCAGTATACCATCTTGGTAGCCGCATGAGCGATCCTTCTCTTATCGCATACCATATAAATGGAGATGGCCATGGCAAGAAGGATATCAATAAATACATGAAGTATGTTGTACGAAGTACTGAAGATCTTGGGTATAAAGCTCATGATAAGATCGCTTGACTTCGAGAATACCGAAGGAAGCGCCTCATTGATCTTGTCTTTTACAGTATCGATATCGATTGAAGGGAATGTGTTTTTAAGGCTTTCCAAAAGACCGTTGAGCTTCTCTCCGAGCTTCGGTCCGAAGGTCTTTGATTTTTCAAGTAGATTGGCAATACTCTCTCCGATCTCCGGCGCCAGCTTTACTATGGAGAGCACGATAAGTCCGAAAAATATGGCAAAAGTGACCGTGATGGACAGACCGGCTCTCAGCTTGGCTTTTTTGATCTTACATACCTTCTCGAAAAATGCCTCATCCACGAAGTTGACAATGGGAGTAAGTATAAATGCGATGATACCGCCTATGATAAACGGAGAAAGCACACTTATAAACCTGCTTACCGCACCCATTACCGGTACTATATTGGAAATAAGTATGGTAAAAAGTATAAGTGCAGCCAAAGCTATAAACGCATAAACGGTTACGGTAAAATACTTATCGTTCGGTATAAAACGGGCATGCCCCTTTTTACCTGTAGCCACGATATTTTCATCCTCTGCGGCTGCCGTATTCTGTACATCCGTCTCCTGCGCATCCTCATCTATATTTACATGAAGGGATTTATCGGGATCCTTTTCCTTAAAGAACTTTACTACGATCGGTTCACGATGCCCCCGCTCGGCAATATTCTTTTTCTTCTTTCTTTTAGAAAAGGGATTAAGTCTCATTGTAACCTCCAAAACTATTTATCTTTAGTATCGATCCTTGCTATGAGCACCGCTCCTCCGTACTGCGGATAAGGACTGAAATACACACCGCCTCCTCCTGTGCCGGCATGTATGATCTGTCCCTGAAGACCTGATACGTATTCATCATTCCAGTAATCATAATAATCGTAATAATCAACGGCACCGTAATACAATGCCACATGATCTATCCTCATGACCCTGCCGTTGTCCCTGCCGCTCGAATAGAACAGGAAATCACCCGGCAGAAGCTCCTCGGGTGAAAGGTCACCCTTGGCAATGGTATATCCGTTTTCATCAAGATACTTGGCCAGATCAGCAGATGTAGGCGCATACGATGTCTCTTTTATCTTGAGTCCCGCAAAAGCATAACTTCTCCATGCAAGAGAGCTGCAATCAAAATAACCGTCCTCCATACGCCTGCCCTGGTCATACTTCGCTCCCTGCTGTTCACCTGCCCAAAGCACTGCCTTTACCGATGTCTCATCTCCCACATTTACCGTATAATGCATCTCGGTATCACCAACTGTTACGGTGATTATGGCAAAGCCTTTCTTCTTGGTCTTAAGCTTGCCTTTTTTTGATATGGAAGCTATAGACGTATCGGAGCTCTTATATGTGACCTTAAGGTCATCAGGTACACCCGTCACTTTGTAGCTGAACTTGGTGCCGGGCCATGTAAGCAGATTGTTTCCGCCCGATACATGCACATCTATAACGGATATATCCTCTTTAAAATCTTTTCCGTCCACGTTCACTGTCAATGTGGCTTTTCCGCTCTTTAACGGCACTATGGATCCTGACTCATTTACATCAAGGACGGATGTGTCGGATGAAGTACATATAATCTTTGAAGAAAATCTTCTGTTTGTTATATCAGGCTCATAGGTCTGTCCGACCCAGAGGTAGTCTCCGAATTCATTATATACGGGTGAATAAGGAGTCACGGTGATATCCGAATAAAGCTTTGTCCCGTCATCCGTTTTATAATATACCCTGTATTTAGAATATGTATCAAAACCGGCTTCAGTATCGGCAGTAAATATACCGTTATCATCAGCACTTACATATCCGCCGTATCCGTATTTATCTGCTTCATAATAGCCAAAGCCGTCACCCCACCCGAGAAACTCTACGGATGTGATTTTGGAATTGATCATGGTAAGGTCATTGGAGCATCCTAAAGCCACGCTTATATCATTGCTCTCAGGCCCTGTACGTACGGTATTAAGTACAAGTTTTCTCGAATAAGTGGTCCCGTCCTTTTTCTTACCCTTAAGCCTTATCTCATAGATACCGCTCCTGCCGGCCGTGATATTGAATATACCCTTACCCTCTATCTTTACCTTTGGATAATCCTCCGAATAGTATAGTGCGGAATAATCGATAAGTCTTACCTCATACTCGTATTCCTTTATATTCTTTATACCGGACAGCTTTACGTCCTTAGACTGATCGCTGTACAGTGTCAGTTCTTCATCGCTGAGTTAAAACTTATTGGCTTTAACCTTTACACTGCATTCCGCCGTCAGTCCGCCGTAATAGACCTTTATCACGGTCTTGCCGGTACCGGTGCACTCTATCGTACCATCGAAACAAACATTGACTATATCACTGTCTCCGCTCTCAAAATAAGCATACCAGTCGGTCCTGAAATCAACACTATCTTGGAAAAAATCTTCACCGTTATATATCAGATTAAGCCTTAATGTATTTCCTTCATACAGAGTAAGACTTTCCTGTTCAAAAGAAAGCCCTGCCGCAGATGCCTTTATCGAGCCGAATCCGGAGGAAAAAGCCGTCATATAAAGGCAAATAAGCATAAGACATAAAAAACCGAAGATTGAAGTTGTTTTCCTGTTTGTTTTCCGCATACTTAAGTCCGCCGATCTTCATATTTAGATATAAGAAATCCTTATTGTACCTGCGCATAAAACCACTTATTACATTATATCATATAATTCCCATCTGTAAACATTAATTATGCCGATTTTATGGAGTTTATATTTTTTTTATTTTACATAATTGTTATGTAAATATTAATTGTACGCCAATTACGCCGAATATATAAAAAAGCCTTGAAAATCAAGGACTTTTAAGGTAAAATATTTTTATTGAAGGTCGTTTATATGGCCTCATATAAAAAACCTTTATATATCAGCTTAAAGCTGAGGGTTAAAGGTGTATACACGGAGGAAAAACTATGAATATTGAGGGTATGTACAGTTTAGTTGCGGCAAAGATCTTGGATATGACCACATTCAAGATGATCTGGGCTACAAACGAGGAGATCCTTGCTCTGCCCGAGGATAATTTTGCCAGGATGTTGGGCGGTGCCCTGATAAACTTCGAGGATGACGGTACAGGCTGTATGTTCTGTAACACCGGCAAGAAAAAAGGCGATGTTCCCGCCGATGAGCTTGAAGAAGCACTTGATTCGGGCAAAGTAATGGAGATGGACGGCTTCCTGTATATGGCACAGCCCAAGAACTGGAAGGAAGAAGACGGAGTGATCTATACAGACTCCGGCGAGCACGGAGAAGTATTAGGCGAAGCTATCAATCCCTGGAAGCCTGTTGTAGAATTAGGTAATACCATCATCGTTGAAGACCAGTATCAGTTCGTTCCTATGGGACTCACTCCTACCGAGGTAAAAAAGACCGCAAAGGAAGTAAAGGGAGAAAAAGAAATCTCGGCTGAAGCCAAAGCAGCTGCCGGCACCTATAAGGGTGTATATACCAAATTCGTCGGAGATCCCGATACTGCAAAAGAAACAGATAAGGAATTCTCATTAGAGCTTAACGCAGACGGTACCGGCACAAGCAACCGTGACGACCTGAACATCAAGGTACCCTCATGGGATATAAAGGACGGTGTATTTACCCTTACCGAGAAATTCCTCGGCACCATAGATTATACCGGTAAACTCGAGGGCAATACTCTCACGCTCTATAACGGAGATCCCGAAAATGCACTCACATGCATGTATGTATTTGAGAAAGCCTGATATTTTTATATGATAAAACAATGTCATCCGGAGGAAACATGGAAGATCTGATCTCGGTAATAGTACCTGTATATAATGTAGGTAAGTATTTCAGGCCCTGTCTGGAATCCATACGTGCACAGAGCTATAAAAACCTGGAAGTCATACTTGTAGATGACGGCTCGACCGACGGGTCGCAGAAGGTATGCGACGAATACACCCATATAGATGAGCGATTCATATGCATACATAAGAAAAACGGCGGTCTCTCTGATGCCAGAAACGAAGGCATAAAGCTTGCTTCCGGTAAATACGGCATGCTCGTCGACTCAGACGACTACATGCACCGTGACGCCATAAAAATATTATATCAGAATCTAACTGAGAATGATGCAGACCTTGCCATCGGAAACTATCGACGTGTGAAGCCCGATGAAGCGGTGGACCTTGAAGCCAATCCGAATAATACCATAACGGTATACGACACACGAGGGGCTTTGTCCGAGCTTTGTGAATTAGAATACAACTATTTTACTGCCAACCACATCCAGCAGTTCACCTCAGCATGGAATAAGCTCTATAAGATAGAATTATTAAAATCGGTACCCTTCCCTAAAGGAAAGGTATTCGAGGATGTAGGCACGGCACATGCATTCTTACATAAAAGCGCAAAGACCGTATATACCGATGCCATCCTCTACTACTACATTATACGTGAAGGAAGCATATCGAGAGTATCGGTCAAGAACACCGACATGATCAAGGCTTTCGAGAACAGGATAGAATACTTTAAAGAAAACGGACTTGACGAGTTCTTAGACAACACATACCAGACATATATGACGGTACTTATGCGTACATATACCCATCTGGTCGAGACTCCCGATTCACCTATGATAAAAAAGGAAATCCATGCAAAGGCGAAGGAATTATATAAGGAACACAAGGATCTGTTTAAGGACAGCAGTTTAAAAGCAGACTGTAAGCTCTTTATCAATTTCCCTTTTATATTTAAGTATACAAAATAATGTTCTTCGCTTCGCTCAGAATGGCAATGGATATAGAATACATAATAACAGCGATATAATGCAAAAAGAAATCACCCGGGACCGGGTGATTTCTTTATTTAATCATGATTAAATTATTTCTTCTTAGCAGCCTTCTTAGCGGGCTTGGTGTTAACCTTTTCCTTAAGAGCCTTTCCTGCCTTAAATGCGGGAACTGTAGCAGCTGCGATCTTAACAGCCTCACCTGTACGAGGATTCTTTCCTGTACGAGCCTTTCTCTCGCTTGTCTGGAAAGTACCGAAGCCGATAAGCTGTACTTTCTCCTTCTTCTGAAGTGCGTCACCAATTACACCGAATACAGCCTCGATAGCTGCTGCTGCATCTTTCTTCTTTAAAGCAGTCTTCTCTGCTACTGCAGCTACTAATTCAGTTTTGTTCATAATCTAAACCCCTTTCGTTGTTTGTCTTCTACATAAGCGGTTTTTACCGCCTTCTGTATAATCAATAGTATACTATATATTGATATAAAAATCCACTGTTTTTTTTAATTTTTTTATGTTTTTTTAAGTTTTTTTTCGATTTTTCGGGTGTTTTTGGGATTTTTCCACCCCTAATCCCTGTTTTTTATTGTTAAAACGTTAAAAATGTCTTAAATATCAAAAAAAGTATAGACATGATATTCCAAATATGATACTATTGATGTGGTTTTAAAAACCACATATAAAAGTAATGAGGTATAGATGCATGTTTAAAATTATAACCGATAACGGTGCTGACTTACCCAAAAGCTGGCTTAAAGAAAATGATGTTGATTGCATATATTTAAGTACGATACTTAACGATAAGATCATAGCCGGAAAAGATGTCGAGCTTTCAGCCGAGGATTTTTACAAGATGCTCTCTGAAGGCGCAAAACCTTCCACTTCCCAGATAAATCCCGATCAGGCCTATCTGTATTTTCAGGAAAATATCGATAAGGCTGACGAATTTCTCTATATCGGACTTTCCTCAGGTCTCTCCGGTACCGTAGGCAGCGTAAAGCTCGGAGCAAGCGAGATACTTGAAAAATATCCTTCAAAAAAGATAGAGATAGTCGACTCTCTGACAGGATCACTCGGTGAGGGACTTCTTGTATGGTATGCCGTAAAAATGAGAAATGAAGGAAAATCCATGGAAGAAACAGCCAAATGGCTGAATGACAATATCCAGCATTTCCTGATAGGCTTTACCGTAGATAATCTCTTCGACCTCTGGCGCGGCGGCCGTGTATCAAAAGCAAGTGCCATCATTGGTACGCTGATAAGCATCAAGCCCTTCCTTGTAGTAGATAAGGAAGGAAAGTTAGTCGTATCGAAGAAGCTTAGAGGCCGCAAAAAGGCTCTGAATGCACTTGTAGACTATATGGATGAACATAAAGCAAGTGAATTTGACGGAAACAAAGACGTGATAATGATATGCCACGGAAACGTCCCCGAAGATGCAGCCTTAGTACAAAAACTCGTAACCGAAAAATACGGCTACAAAAACTTCATCACAAGCAATGTAGGTCCCATGATCGGCACACATACAGGTGCCAGTCTCGTAGTACTCACATTCATGGGCGATGCCAGATAGTAAAAGGGGCTGCCGTTTTTTGAACGGCGGCCCCTATCTTAATATCGCATATAGATTATTAAAGGGCTCTGTCCGGGCAGCATCCCGGACGAGATTGCCACAAAAGGCAATTCGTCCCGGGAGCATACCCGTCACGAGCCCTAACTAATGTCCATCAGCGATATTAAGATATCGCCAAGCCCGAGCCGCCGCCGTTCATATATGTGCGACAGTCCCTTAATTCATTACTCAAATATCCAGTCTAAGATTTCATATCCCTCGCCTGCAAAGGTAAAGAATACATCCTGCAGTCCTGTGATAACGGTATCAAGCTCTGCAGTGATGACTGTGGTCTCTGCTGCATCAGCCTTTACGGGGATATATCCTGCCACATCACCGTTCGGGTACTTTGTGGTCACACGGATCACGCCGTCTTTTCCGTTGGTCTTGAAAGTAGCTTTTACTGTTTTAGCTCCCTTCTCGCCGAAATCAACTCCTTGAAGCTTTACATAATCACCGTCATTTATGGATGTTAGAAGCAGATTTCCGCATCCGTACTTTTTGCTTACCTCATCTGCAGGTGCTGTATCTACACCGCCCATTACTGCGAATGTGGCTCCGTTTATCTTCTCATAAGGATTAAGAGTTCCTACCTGCTCTCTTCCGCCGTTCTTTGTCATCTTGATATCACCTATGGTGCCGTCTTCGCCCATGGTGAACTCTTCGATACATGTGGAGCGGTAGCCGTGAAGTATACCCTTTGCCTGCTCTAAGATACGTGCATGATATGTGATATACCATTTATCCTTGAACTTGAATATGGCATGATGGTTATTTCCGCCTAAGCCGTAGAAATGTCCGGGGTTCTTAAGTATCCTCTCCTTAAATGTGAAAGGTCCTAAAGGATTCTTGCTTTCCATGACGCAGATCTCGCCGTTTTCGAATCCGTACTCGTTCTCACCGTCGGACTCTACGTTAAAGTTACTGCAATATGTATAATAGTATGTATCTCCGTACTTATGTATACCCGAATCCTCGAAAAGATAAGGAGCATCGATAGTTACGGGTACATCCTTTAAGCTCATCATGTCATCTCCGAGCTCTGCACATCTGCCTGTCATAGGATGTGCTGCCTTGGGCTTTCCTGCCTCCCTGTCAAAAGGAACGCCGCCGCCGAAGTATATATATGCTCTTCCGTCATCATCCACAAGTACTGCAGGGTCGAACAGCCACTCTACATTTCCGCAGTTCTCCATATCACGTCTGATAAGACCATGTCCGAGCTCGTCAACAAAAGGTCCTACGGGGCTGTCGGATGTAACTACGCCTATGCCGCCGCCGTTATCTGCAAAATACAGGAAAAACTTGGGCTTTCCGTCCACCATCTTCCATGCTGCTGCGGGTGCCCATGAATTATGAGCCCATTTGGTCGCACCGTTTGCTCCGGCGATGGTGATCTCACCGTGATCGGTAAAGTTGATCATATCCTTGGTGGATACAACATACAGCGATCTTATCTGGGAATAAGAATTCTCCTTTATCTCTCCCTTAGCATCATACTCATATGCATCGGCAGTCATATAAAAATACACGGTATCATCATACACAAGCGCAAAAGGATCTGCTCCGTAATGCTGCTCGATAATGGGATTGGTGTTCAAATTGCCCTTATAGCTTTTTGCAAGTGTGATGTTCTTAAAAACCTCAGCGTAATCCATACTCTTCTCCTCCAGATTGTCATTAATATCGGTATCCCCGGGTATATCGCTTACATCCGGTATATCCGAAGCGACGGGTGATATACTGATATCGTCAGGCGTTTCTTCTGTGACAGTATTATCCGCCTTATGTCCCGGGTCATTTTCAGCCGTATCACCCGAACACCCTGCTAAAGATAAACACAATATGAAAGCCGCTATGCCGCATGTTTTTCCAAAAAACTGCTTTCTCACACTGAACCACCTTCTTCAAAACCAATTAGTAAATCGTTATACCACGCCTGTTTATTATATTTATAGCAGAATTTACAAAAAAATACAATCCATAAATTGCCTTTATTGCGTCACCTTGTGCGGTAAATCGTAACAAAGACAATGCCACAGCGAAAAAGCGCAGGCGTTTCCCCGGTATCAAAATAAAAGATATGCCCCACCTCTGCTGCGCTAAGAGATGGGACATATCCTCTATCTTGTTATATTAAATTCAGTCCGCTGTCATCGAGCTTGCATAAGCCTCTCGGAGTTATCCTTATCTCGGGTATTACGGGAAGTGCCAGGAATGAAAGTGTGATAAAAGGATCGATATCTTTATCCACTCCCATTTCATATGCCTTTTTCTTCATACGCTGGAGCTTTTCATTTACATTAGCGAATCCTGCATCGGACATAAGTCCCATGATCGGAAGAGGCAGGACTTCGAAGACTTTTCCGTCCTCAACCAATACGTATCCGCCTTCCGAGCTTTTAAGTGCATTGACTGCAATGGCGATATCACGGTCGCTGTCGCCTATCGCTATGATGTTATGAGAATCATGTGATACCGATGAAGCTACTGCACCGCCTTTAAGACCGTACCCTTTAGCCAGTGCCACGCCTATCTTACCTGTATTCTTATGGCGCTCAACTGCTGCTATCTTAAGCAATCCCGTGATGACCGGATTTTTACTGCCGCATTCAGAGCCTACATACCTGCATGGTTCATAGTTGTCGGTTTTCTCAATCTCAACTACATAGTCGGTGGTAGTTATCTGCTTTTTATCTATCCCTATCACATGAGTCTTATCACTTAATATCTTAAGCCCGAAATCAGCAGGTGTTACATCTTTAAAATGCATTGTCTGCTTTAACTTGTCCGGACAGGGCTTTATACTTATATCATCGGTCTTCTCTATTTTTACACCTTTATAATACACATCGATTACGCTGACGTTTTCAAGGTCACTCAATATCACAAGATCCGCCTGCATGCCGGGTGCTATGGCTCCTAAGTGCTTTAAGCCGTAAGTACGTGCCGTATTGATGGTAGCCATCCTGTATGCGTCTATGGGTGAAAGGCCTTCCTTTATGGCTATACGGATATTGGCACCGATATGCCCTTCCCTTAATATATCCTCTATATGCTTGTCATCGGTACAGAACGAGAAACAGTCGGTACTGATACCGTCCTTAACTATACCTCTTACTATATCTGCACAGTTGTGAGCTGCGCTTCCCTCACGTATATGCACATGTATACCGCGCTCAGCTTCCTTTAGGGCATATTCGTAGCTTGATGCCTCATGGTCGGTGGATATACCGGCTAAAGCATATATATCAAGCTCCCTGTCGGGCAGGAACGGAGCATGTCCGTCTATATTTTTTTCTCTAAAGAGCTCCAGCTTATCATACATGGACTTATCCGCATATATGACAGCGGGGTCATCCATGACTTCACCTAAGCCCAATATCCTGTCATTATCAAGATATGCCTTCATATCCTCTGCGGTAAAGGTACATCCGTTATCATCTATGGGAGTGGCAGGTACGCACGAAGGCATCATCACGTATACATTGGCTTTTGAGTCTGCGGTCTGGTCTAAGATATAATCTATACCGTCTGCTCCTGATACATTTGCCGCCTCATGAGGATCCACGATAAATGCGGTAGTACCGTAACGTGAAGCCGTAGCTATGAGCTCAGCAGGGCTTACCATAGTGGACTCCAAGTGCAGGTGTGCATCCATAAATCCGGGGGATACATATGCATTTTTAAGGTCAATTACCTTTCCCGCCTCAGGAAAATTCTTCATATCCCTGTCATACGGATCGAATACACTTAAGATTACTCCATCCTTTATCGCTATGGAGCCTTCTACTATCCTGCCTGTCAGGACGTCTATGATACGTGCGTTTTTAAGCACCAGATCGGCTTTGCCTCCCCTTATGCTTTCCGATAAACCCTTATACGTGTTATAGTTCATACTGCTCCTCCTTTTATTTTCTCTTTTCTCCTACGGGGTGTACATGTCCCTGGTTTATGATTTATTAACAACACTCATATTATTTCGATATACATAATATGTATCATAGCCATCCCCTGCCGGTATGTTGTCAGACCCTGTATCTGTTTTCGAACTGTCACTGAGTCCGCACCATATTTTAAGGTTCCTGCATACTGCTTCGGCACATGGATATTTCCCGTCCACACTTTCAGGAATACTGCGTACAGAATACAGAGTCAGGTAAGTTCCGTTATCATATCCGGTTTTCAGGCTGAAATAAGGGTTACGGTAGTACATCTCATCCCCTATCGCAAATGCATAGTACAGGGCTTCGTTCCCGAATCCGAAAGCCTTAAACGAGCTATACACCGCTGCGCCGTCATTAGGTACAGTCTCTAAAATGGCTACATTTTCATCCTTTACACCGTATATACAGTAATTAAGCCCCTTCTGCTTAGAAAGTGCGAGGGTGAGTCCGCTTTTTGTTGTGATATAGCCGTCGGTATATCCTGCTTTTATCAGTTCCGCCCGCACCATTTCCAGCATATAGGCATCTTTTAACACGCCCAGATTAAGCGGTGCTGCATCCACTTCAAGCGCCTCTAATGCAGCAAGATAATCCTCGCTTACGCTGAAACTCACAATATGCTCTGTATCATTTAAAAACTCCAGTTTAAAATGATCGGGATTATTAACCAGCTCTATGATACCTTCAAGTCGTGCTGCAGTATCGCTGTTTATGGCGGGATCGAATTCCTGCGGTTCGTTTAGTATAAGTATCCCCGTTATATACCCGTACAGATCTCCTGCAAACATATTAAAGTGCTCTTCCGTCAGGGTTCTCGCATATGCATCCTTAAGTGCATTATACAGTTCCTCCGGTACACTTACCTGAACCGTCCTGATACCTGAAGCATCCGAGCCAACAGTCCCCTGCTGCAGGTTTTCCTGTGCAGCGTTTCCATCGGTCACTGCCTTATTGATCGAAGCTATATTTTTATATCCTGCATATTCGTTTTCCGCATCAAGAAGCTTATAAGCTCTCGACAGTGAATTGGAATATGCGGCGGTCACCTCTTTAACCTTATCCCTTATCTCCCCTGATGTACCGGAAAAGTAATAGTTAAAAGTAAAGCCATTCGCATATAATGGTGCGTCTTCTGTCGGGTAAGCTGCTATAGCCTGATAGCCTTCCTTGTTTTTGGAAAGGCCGAGCAATGCCCGTGAAAACATTGTTGCCGCAAGTATAAGTGCGGCAACAAACAAAATAATACGAATGACTGTCTTTTTGTCTTTAAATAATTCTTTAATTTTCATTTAAATAACATTCTTGGCTCCGCCAAAACGGATTTCCTTGTATTTTTCTATTTCCTTAGCGTTACCGAATACCAGATGTCCGTTTCCGAGATCTGTTAGCTCAGGCTCAGACTCTGAGTAATCATGCATAGCCGGATCATATATAAGAAGCTTTTTCGACTTTTCGATCTTAGGATCCGGTACAGGTATAGCCGATATAAGCGACTTGGTATACGGATGGAGCGGATATGCGAAAAGCTCTTCGGATTCCGCTATCTCCATGATCCTTCCCTTATATATAACGACTATTCTGTCACTGATAAAACGCACGATGGAAAGGTCATGAGCGATGAAGAGGTATGTAAGTCCTCTCTCACGCTGGAACTTTTTAAGCAGGTTAAGTACCTGTGCACGTATGGAAACATCAAGTGCGGATATAGGCTCATCCGCTATGATGAATTCAGGCTCCATAACAATGGAACGTGCTAAGCCTACTCTTTGACGCTGTCCGCCGGAAAACTCGTGGGGATAACGTGTCAGATGCTCAGGCAGAAGTCCTACATCTTTAGTTATCTGTTCAACCTTTGCTATCCTTTCCTTATTGTCCTTAAACAAATGGAAATTATATAAACCTTCGGAAATGATATACTCTATGGTAGCACGCTCATTCAGAGAAGCTGAAGGATCCTGGAATATCATCTGGATACGCCTTATAACTTCCCTGTCTTCCTTACGCGAGAGCTTGCCCGATATACGCTTGCCCTTATATATTATCTCGCCGGACGAGCAGGGATTTATCCTCATGATGGCACGTCCGATGGTGGTCTTGCCCGAACCGGACTCGCCTACAAGTGACAGTGTCTCACCCTTATATATATCAAAACTTACATTGCTTACTGCCTTAAACTTCTTTTTGCCCTTACCAAAGACAACATCAAGGTTTTTTACGGACAGTATTACTTCTTTTTCAATATCAGCCATCTTGTGCCTCCTTGCTGAAATCTACGAAGCTCTTAAGCACTTTCTCATGCAGATTTCTGATATTTTCGGGTGCTTCCGTCTTAGGAGCCCTGGGATCAAGCAGCCATGTCTTTGCATAATGGGTATCGCTTACCTTAAACATAGGCGGTTCCTTTACAAAGTCAATATCCATGGCATAATCGTTACGGGGTGCAAATGCATCTCCTATGATCTTGTTATAAAGTGAAGGAGGTGTACCCTGTATCGAGAACAGGTCTCCGCCTTTTTCCGCAAGCTGCGGCAATGAAGAAAGCAGAGCCCAGGTATAAGGATGCTTCGGATCATAGAATATTTCTTCTACAGAGCCTATCTCCACTATTTGGCCGCCGTAAAGCACTGCTACACGCTCGGCGATATTTGCTACGACACCTAAGTCATGTGTGATAAATACGATGGTAAATCCGAGTTCCTTCTGAAGATTCTTGATAAGCTGCAATATCTGAGCCTGTATGGTAACATCAAGTGCCGTGGTAGGCTCGTCACATATAAGGATCTTGGGCTGGCATGAAAGTGCTATAGCTATAACTATACGCTGTCTCATACCTCCTGAGTACTCAAAAGGATAATCGTCGAAACGCTTCTCCGGATTCGGTATACCTACCTTACTCATGATATCTATAGCTCTCTCTTTAGCCTCAGCCTGAGAACACTTCTGATGTTTTAAGATATATGTCATTATCTGCTTTCCTATGGTAATGACAGGGTTAAGGCTTGTCATGGGGTCCTGGAATACGGTAGCTATCCTGCGGCCGCGTATCTGCTGCCAGTCCTTGGTATACTTAACCTTTGCACAGTCTATGATCGCATATCCGTGCAGAGTCTTAGCAGCTTCATCATAGCTCTTGAACTCTACCCTGAATGCTACAGACTCAAATATCTTATTTCTTACAGCCGGATCACTTAGATCCTCACCGGTGTACATCGCAAGCTTAATAGCTTTTTTAAGCTTATACCAGAATATCAGCTTGTCTTTACCCGGATAACGGCCTATGGAAAGAACAATCTCACGGGCTATCTCTGTATTTCTTTCTATTTTTGCATCTGAAAGTCCGAAAGGATTTCCTTCCTTTTCAGATTTTGCCACCTTTTCAGCCCGGGTCTTTTTAAGTGCTTCTACCTGTTCTCTCTTTTTTTGCAGTCCTGCAGTATCAGCTAAAGCCTCTGCTCTTCTCTTTTTTATGAGCTCTTCATGCTCCTGCTGTATCTGCTTTAACTCTGCCTGAAAAGCAGCTATCTTTTGCTCCGTAGCCTGTATCTCGGGAACATCTTCCTTGATCTTCTTATCCAGAGTCCAGAGATAATTTCTGGCATCTATGATGTCATCTTCTTTTTCTTTTATCTTACGGTTATATTCATCTATCTCTTTAGGATCAAGAGCTCCGGCATGCTTTAATTCCTTTTCAAGCTGCTTTATCTTAACGTACTCTGCGGCACCGCGCTCATATGTAGAAAACTCATTCAGTTTTTTTATAGCACTGCGGTATATATTAAGATTAAGTCCTATAAGCTTTGCATCGGTCTTAGACAGATCGTCATCGCTGAAAATGATGGACCCGTGAGGTATGAAACCATTGGAATCCAGCATTCCGGCAAAGGTCTTGGTAAGTACCGACTTGCCCGAGCCTGACTCTCCTACTATCGCCAGACATTCATTCTCATATACGTCAAGTGAAACATTACGTATAGCCTGTAATGTACGGCCGCGTACGTTGAACCTAACGTCTACGTCTTTTAGCGAAAGAAGGATCTTTTTATCGTTATTATCACTCATTTTGAAACCTTTCTGTATTTATTACTATCCGTGTCTGTACAACCCCCACTCATAAACCCTCCGGCTTTTCGCCGTAGGTCGCCGCTTGCGTATAGCCATCTTACGCCGCGGATAGTATCTTTATAACATATGTGTTCTGGGGTCGGTTGCATCAGCAAGATTCTGACCGAGCACATAAAGTATGATAGTTATCAAGGCTGCTACAATTACGGGAGGCCAGAATGCCCAGGGGAAGGTCCTGAATGCTGTCTGTCCCTGCTGTATCATACGTCCGAGCGAAGGTACGTCCGCAGAAAGGCCGATACCCAGGTATGAAAGGAATACCTCTGCCGAAATGTATGCAGGAAGCTCTGAAGCAAGTAATGTAACTATGACCGAAGTGATAAAAGGAAGTATATTCTTCGATACCATTCGATTGATAGGTGTACCGAGACATCTCGATGCAAGTGAATACTCACGGTCACGTATTATCATAACCTGGCTTCTAAAGAAATAAGCTATACCAAGCCATCCTGTTACAGTTAGTGCAAATATCAGGCTCCAGAAACCGGCACTTAAGATATATACGATAACAGATACTATAAGCAGATAAGGTACGTTTGCCACTATCTGATATATAACAAGCATTACGGCATCCACTTTTCTTGAGTATCCCCATACAGCGCCCAATATGATACCTATCGTCATATTAATGGCCGCGCAGATAAATGCAAGTGAAAGTGAAGTCCTCGATGACGCTACAATACCGTAAAGGATTGAATTGCCCATAGCACCGGTGCCTAAGCAGTATTTAAACGAGAATCCTCCGAAATACTCCATGGCTTTTACGGGACTTAAGTTAAATGTCTTGGAATCCGTTACATTCTCCATTGGATCGTACTGCCAAAAAAGCGGCATTATAAAAGCTATCAAAAACATAATTATAAGCAGGGATATCATTATCCAGTTTACTTTCTTACGGAAGAATACCCTGAATACCGATTTCCAGTAGGAGTAACGGGGCGCTATGATCTTTTCGGATTCTTTTGCATCCGTTTTATCCGCAAAACGGAACAGACTGTCTTCATCTACTATTGCGATTTCCTTTACAGGAGCCGATGTATATTTTTGTTTCTTCTTACTCATCGTCCGCCTCCTCCTTCCCCGGAAAGTGAAATTCTGGGATCGAACTTACATAATAACAGATCGCCCAATATAATACCGGCTATCGAAAGGAATGTATAGAACACGGTACATGCTACTATTATACCGTTATCATGCTGAGCCAATGATACTGTAAGAAGATTTCCGATACCGGGTACAGAATATACTCTTTCTGTAATGATCGCACCGGTCAGACAAGTCAATATACTTCCCGGAATAGCGTGTACTATGTAAATGATCGCATTTCTTGAAATATGTGTCTTATATATCTCTCTTTCCGAAAGACCTTCGGCACGGGCAAACTTTACATAATCCGAGTTCATCTGATCAACCATATAACGTCTTACCCACTTCATAAGACCGCCTATGGAAGGAAGTGCAAGCGATATGATAGGAAGCACATAAGCTAAGACCTTTACCTCTGCAGTTGCGAACTTATACGGCAGGTCAAATAACGTTGTACCTATAGCAGCAAATATAAATATATAAGCCAAAGAAGGCACAGCCATGATGAATATGATATACATATTACCGATCTTATCCAATACGCCGTCCTTATGTCTTGCCATAGATATACCGAGCGGGATACCTATCAGATAAGCAAGAATAACCGCTATTATACCTATTAAGAACGAAGTCTCGATCATGGAAAGACCTTCACGTTTCATTGTATATACGGTGTAATTATCGGTAAAAAGCTCCTTCTCAGCGTCTCCCAATTCAACATCACTGTAAGTAACCGAATGGAAATCGATCGCTGTATCTGCATATTCATCCGTACCTATCATGGCAGGATACTGCTGTTTGGAAGAAATAACTTTACCTGTAGGAGCATTGATGACCGTAGTTATCTCCTGCCCTCTATAGGTAGTATAACTGGTACCTAAGTTGATATGTATCCAGTTCCAATGCATAAAGGGGAATCTTGAATCGAAATAGATCAGATACTTATGCTGTGTACCCGATCCGACAAGTGCGAACGCACCGGAATAAGGATCCTTTTCAAAACGGATATACCTGTCCGTTAAGTTCGGGTCCTCTACCTGATTTTTGGTCTCTATTGTTATAAAGCCCTTAACATAGTTCCAAAGCCTTGAAAATACGCTTTTTTCATATGTGGCTATAAGATAAGGATTCCCACCGGGTTTAATTTTACCTGATTTATATGTCACCGGAGGAAGATATACTATCTTATATCCGTCTTTTTGGTATTTTTTAACAAACTCCTGAACCGATACATTTTCCTTAAAAGTAGAAGGATCCTGTATAGCCTTCTTATCGTTCAGGTAGTCAGACTGTATATAATAATCCTCTCCATAAACTGCCATATACTTGTCTTTTATATAAGAGGAATAGTCTTCATATTCAACATAACCGTACTTTTTATACTGATTAAATTCATATATGGTACGGTCATTGGCACTTTTTTTATTCCATACATCATCGGTCTGGAATATTACGTTCTTATTGATCAATGAGTATACCAGAAACATTACTATCATTACTACAACAACCAATGAAAATAATGCAAACAGTATACGTTTCGCCATGTATTTTTTCATGATATGTTCTCTCTCGTTTTAAACACCAATTCACACAGGAAGCCCCGGATAGGACTCCCTGTGTGGAAAGTATCTGCGTTTTTTGCAGTGTAAATCAAATTGTAGACCGGTTATCTTTTAAGATCAGAACAGACCGATAACCTTGGTCATGTAACCTGCACCCTCACCAAGGAAGGTATCAAGGTATGTGGAAGGATCACCGTAGTCAGGACCCCATCCTGAACCATAGAACATATCGAAGTTTCCTGCCTCACCGTTAGATGCACGGTAACCTGATGCATAGAAATCTTCTGTGGTAGCTGCTTCGATCAGGTTAACCTGAACATTCTCGCTTCCGAGAGTATCCTCAACTACCTTCTTGTATGCTGCAGCCTGAGCAGTATTTGTATCACTTGTTGAAAGATATACAACATCGATCTGGATAGGCCATGCAACTGTATTGCCAAGCTCTTCCTTTGCTGCTGCAAGATACTGCTTAGCAGCCTCAGGCTGATACCAGCCGTCGATACCGTCAGCAACCTTAACCTTGCATCCGAGCTTATCTACATAGTACTGAACCATATCACCGTAGAATGTACCTGCGGGGAATGTATGACCTTCATCATCTGCTGTTGCATTCTCAAGCTGTACGAACTGAGGATGTGTATACATGTTACGAAGGTTTGTAAGTTTAAGGTCTTCACCACGGCTTGTAGCATTCTGGGTACCCTTATCAAATGCATGCTGAAGAGCCTTACGGAAGTTCTTATTTAAAAGAGCTGTCTGGGTATCGATCTTCTGTTCCTCTGTCTTAGGAGAAGCTACAGCACCACTCTCAAGAGCGAAGGTACCACGGTTAACATTAAGTCCGCCGAAGTATGTTGTTGAAGTTGTATCAGATACATAATGATACTTATCAAAGTTACCGTCAGCCTGTGCCTTAGCTAAAAGACCTGAAGCCTGGGTAAGACCTATACCTGCATATGTACCTGCAAGTGTATCATTGTAGATAGCGTCAGGGTTGCTGCCGTCATCATAGATCCACTTAATAGAATTAAGCTTTACTTCATCATTCTTGTAGTAACCTGTGTTGCGCTCTACAAGGATTTCGGAATCCTTCTGTAACTTCTTAAGAATGAAAGGTCCGCAATAAACCTGTGATGATACATCATCAGACTTACCATATGTATATTTCTGTGTATCTGCAGAAGCTGCTGCATACTCATCTACACCGAATACACCGCCACGTGACTTATAAAAGCTCTCACATATAGGAAGGAAGCAAGAGTATGTAAGCATGGTCATAAAGTATGATGTAGGCTGCTCAAGTGTAACTGTAAGTGTGTAGTCATCGGTAGCCTTATATCCTACTGCATCCCAGCTGCCGCCGTTTGCATAGTAGTCTGTACCGCCGGCGATAACGCCATCGATAAGCCATTCAAGACCTGCCTTGGTATCAAGCATATGATGGAAGCCTGCTTCGAAGTCCTTAGCGGTTACTTCTGCGTACTGCTTGCCTTCTGCTGTATACCAGTAAGCACCCTTACGGATGTTGAAGGTGTAAGTAAGGCCGTCATCTGATACTGACCAGCTCTCAGCAAGAGCGGGAACCATCTGACCTAAGTTATTGTACTCTACAAGACCGTCTACACAGTTAACTGTGATCTCTGTATCGGACTGTGATGAAGTATTCAGCCAGTCGATAGTAACGGGAGCTGTAGAGAATGTGGTAACATAATCAGACTTAATGGTATGTCCCTTAGATGTAAGGTATGCTGCAGGATCATATGTAGTCTCGCCTGCTACTGCCTTAGCCCACTCAGCGAGCATGTCTGCACGCTCTTCAGGTGTACAGAACTCGTCAGAGATGATCATGCCCTTAAGACGGTCATCATCATTACCCCACTGTACGTAAGGGATAGTTCTGGGAGCTATACGTGAAATGGTATAAGCACCGCCCTGTGTAGTGGTAGGGATCATAACTGCTGAATCAAGAAGATAAGCCTCTGCCTGTGCAAAGTAAACGAATCTCTTGTCAACGCTGTCAGCTGCCTTAGCCTTGTCACTGTACTCGGTAAATCCGCCAAGTACCTCTTCATAAATGTCCTCATCATCTGCACGAACATATGAAGTGGAAGGTCTTACAATAGGTGCATCGGTTACAGAAGGCTCATCGCCTGTAGGTGCGGGCGCATCTGTTGCTGTAGGTACAGTTACCTCCTGTGTAGGTGCTGGAGTATCGGTAACACCAATCTGGATATCATCGATTCCGCCGTCGTTGTTGTCTTTTTCTTCGTCCTTATTGCCGCATGCTGTCATAGAAAGCACGAGTGCAAGGCAAAGAAGTAAACTGAGAAATTTCTTCATATTTCTCCTCCTTTTCCTAAATCCGGGAAATGCTTTTCCGCATTATCTGTTTATCACTTTACTTTGCTAATGTAGTAGCACAAAACAGCGTAAATACGGGCTTTCCCGCTATTTTTTTATTATACTACCATGGCATATTAAAATCAACATTTTTTTATATTCATTAAAAATGTATAAATATTCTCATATTTTTGATACGCCGTCGCATTTAGGGATAACGTTGATAGTGCCGTCTTCATTATAGAAAAATTCGGTCACACATACGCTTCTGTGGAAAAGGCTGCCTCCGGGAAGATCCCCTGTATGATAGAATAAATATGAATGTCCCTTAAAGTCCGTGATACCCGGATGGTTAGTAAATACACCGCCCTCTTCGTCCATCAGGACACCGCCGTATACCCAGGGTCCGGTAGGACCGGTTGAAGTAGCATATCCGAAGGATTCATCCTTCTTTCCCTCGCGGAATGCCGCAAATACCATATAGTACAGCCCGTTTCTCTTATAGAACCAGGGGCCCTCACCGTAAGTAGTCCCCGTCATGTGGCTGCCCTTACCGAACGACTCGACAGTCATGGGGATCTTTACCACGCCGACTTCCTTGTCATAAGATATCATGTCCTCATTAAGCTTGACGTATCTTAGTTCGGGATTGCCGAAGTAGAGATATGCCTGTCCGTCGTCATCGATAAAAACAGTGGGGTCGATATCATTCCAGTCGCCCTCATCTACCAACGGATATCCGAGATCCTTAAAAGGTCCTACCGGACTATCCGATACGCCTACTGCTATAGCCATGCCTCCGTCCTTCTTATGTACCGGGCAGTACAGATAAAACTTGCCGTTTCTCTCTATACACTGGGGTGCCCATGCCCTGTCATCCGCCCACTCGATATCATCAAGTGAGAAAATCTTGCCGTGGTCAGTCCAGTTCACCATATCCTTGGTGGAAAAGCATCTCCAGTCGAACATGGTATAGAAATCATTTATCAGCTTATCCTCGTCATGAGTCGTATAGAGGTATAAAGTATCCCCGTATACGAAAGGAGCCGGGTCTGCCGTATAAATGTCTCTGATGATGGGATTCTGACAAAAATCGGTATTTACCACATCTGCCATAATGTAATCCTCCGTGTTTTTAAATAGAATTTTTGTAAAAAGATACAGTGGTATTTTACTACTTTATGTTAGAAATTTCAATATACAACACAATGTGGGGAAGGCTTTGTAGTACCCCCGTCAAAAAAAGGGGCGCCTGAAAAACTCAGACGCCCGATGGGGTTGTTATTTATTAAGTAAGGTTTAGACCGGTCAATCTATCTGCAGATAATCAAGATAAGCATCCCACTGACCGTTATCAGCGGTAACTACAAGCTTAACTGTCTGGTTGCCTGTGCCGGTATATACATTCTTGATAGTATATGAAGCCGGATACTGATCGCCGTAATAGAATGTACCCTTGGTCTGGTTGCCGATAACTAAGTCAACTCTTGCCATATTCGAGCCGTTTGAGCATGCACGAAGTGTAAAGTTATGTGTATCGGAACCGAAATACTGTGTATAAGAAACAGCATCATTGTTGGCATAAAGTGCTACGCCGTTAAACGGATTGTTGATATTTCCGGTATACTGTCCGCTCTTGGTCATGGATTCGCACTGCTTGGTCACTGTGGAGCTGCCGGTATTTCCGCCGTTGTTGCCACCGTTATTACCACTGTTGTTGCCGCCGTTATTTCCGCCGTTGTTACCACCGTTGTTGCCGCTGTTGTTTCCACCATTATTGCCGCCGTTATTGCCGCCGTTGCCGGTGTTAACGCCGCTGCCGCCGATTATGAGAGCATCACAGAAGCCGTCCCATGATCCGTCATCAGCAGTTACTACTAGCTTAACTGTCTGGTTGCCTGTACCGGTATTTACATTCTTAATTGTATATTCTGCTGTATTGGCATCGCCGAAGTAGAATGTACCCTTAGTCTGATTGCCGATAACAAGGTCTACCTGTGCTAAGTTGTTGCCGTCAGAAGCACCGCGCAGGGTGATATCATGTGTTCCGGATGAGAAGTTAACATTTGTTGAGATCGCGTCATTATTTGCATACAGAGCTACACCGTTAAAAGGATTGCTGATATTGCCTGTATACTGGCCGCTCTTGGTCATGGATTCGCACTCAATAACTGTTCCCTGATTGGTTCCGGGAGCACTGCTGCCGCTGCCGCTTGAATTCTGAACGCCGCTGCCGCCGTTATTTCCGCCGTTGTTGCCGCCATTGTAGCCACCGTTGTTGCCGCCGTTATTGCTGCTGCCGCCTACGGTAACAGTGTTGGAATAAACATCAGCCCAGCCGCTGCTCTGGTAACCCTCGATATTGAGGGATGCCTCATAAAGGTTGCCCATACGCATACCCATACGCTCCCAAGCCTTGAAATGCTCGGTTACGGAAATGGTACCGCTGGTACGCTTTGATGTACGTACGCTCCAGTACTGCTGGAAAGTCGTATTTCCATCGATCGAAGGCTGATTGTAACGTGTGGTCTCATATACCTCATATGTACCGCCGTCTACTGTGATAGTGCCCTTTGAACTTGCTCCGGGTGGACGCCAGGTACCCCAGCTCTCTACGATATAATATTCTACGAGAGGATTTCTTGTCCAACCGTATACACACAGATACGAGTTACCGTTAGGCTGATAATCTACACCGTAAGATATGGAAATATTTCCGATCTGCTGGTATGTTCTTGTACAGTCAAATTTCACGCCCTCACGGAAAAGTGCATTACCGATATTCTGCCACCAGCACTCAAATGTGCCGCCGCCTTTAACGGTCATGCTGGTATCGCCATAATCCTTCCACAGTGCATAAGTGTAAGCCCCGTCACTGCCTTCGGTATTGTTGTAGAACACCTGCGCTGCCTTAGCGTAATCGAATCCTGTAAAGGAAGCGAAGATAGCCATTACCAGCGAGAGTACTACAGCAATGATTTTTTTGCTTTTCTTCATAGCAAATTTACCTCCTTTCAGTTATATATATAACATAATTGTTAACTGAAAGGGTGGATAATTCTTAACATTTATGTAAAACAATTATTAATCAAATGTTCATTTTTGAGAAGCGGTTAGCAATTTTTGCTCGCCCGGATAAAATGTTAATTTTTTGCCTCTTTAAGAAGCTCCGAAAGACCGCAGAAATACTCGATACTCCAGGCATCTAAGCTCTCATTTTTCTTTAAGAAAGGAAGTAAGTCAATTTTTGCGCGTTCATAATTTACTTCTTTAAATCTGTAGCAAAGATTGCTCTTTACTTCATCCAAGGTCATACCTTCCCTGGCCTCGACATATCCCGAATAAAGCAGGCTTGATACCAGATGCTTCAAATTTACCGGCTGATCGTTTTTGATATAAAAATCAAAATCATAAAGATCCCAGCCCCTCGTCCTGCTGTTCCAGATACGGCAGATGGTATTATCTATCTTCTCGGCAAAAAGTGACGCCTTATCGTACATATTTATCTCATACGGTACGGGCAGTTCCCTTTTTACTATATCATATCCGGCAAAAAGTGGCGGATCGGTATCCACATCTATCTTAACCTTTATCACATCTGTCTCGGATACACTTTCAGCCAGCTTCTTATCCTTACATAATAAAAGAATATGCTCCCCGGTATTGCCGTTAATATATGCGGATGAGAATACGGAATCCTTTGCATTCTCTTTAGCTAAAGCCTTAAAGTCAAGTCCGTAGCTTTTAAGCTCCTCCTCTATCGCCGGCAGGAACTTTGCTATTTTAAAACGCGGATCGGCTTTCAGCAGTGAAAACTCCAGATTATGCGAATACCCGTCTAAGCCGTACTGTATCCTTCTGGCCGTGTCACCGTTAAGTGCCGCCTGTTTAAAAAAGCCGGAACGTGACAGTGCGCAAAGTATTATCTCGATCGCCACCTGCCTGATACCGGATTTAACTTCAAATAATGTGGATGGAGCTAGTCTGTCAAGCATCTTTTTTACTATTCTATCCATTTCTACCTCTTAACTCATTCTAAAACTTATGCTCTCTCGGCCACCATCCGGGTGAGCGAATATCTTATGACCCTCTCGGGATTTTCATTCGGATCTGTCCATTCCGCTATATGCTCCGTCGGAAGTATGACAGGCATACGGTTATGGATGCCGGCCGTAGTCTCATCCGGCTCCCTGGTCAGTATCACAAAATACGGAAGCCCGTCCTCTATCCTGTACAGCCCGCACAGCCATGTAACGGAATAATCCTCAGGCTGGATCAGATACTTATTTCCCGTCTTCTTCCTGCCCTTCTCATCGGTAAGGTGCTCCCATTCAAAATAATAAGAAGCGGGTACAATGCATCTGTGCCTTTCCCATCCCTCCTTAAATGTCGGCCTGATACGTGCTGTCTCAGATCGGGCATTAAATATAGGAAGGATCTTCCCCGGCACATCAAACCCCCACTTCATGGCATACACTGTAGGTACGCCCTTAGGAGACGGAGCTATCACCGGGACAACATTGGTGGGTTTTATCTCGCCGTCAGTCACCAAAGGATAACTGATACGCGAAAACGACAGATAAGTCTTTGTCGCCAAAGCCTTGGTCACTACTTCATCCAGTTCCTTAGCTGTCCTGTCTATGTAGTATCGCATGCACATATAACCCACCTCCTTTTACATTTCTATAGATGGATTATACTACATGTCATTTTAAAAATCAAGAACAAATGTTCGTTTTTCTTTAAAGAAGCACAAAACCGTATCCTTCCGCCGTCCTGCAGAACTCATCCACGGTCATGTTCATCTTAAAAGCAGCCTTTTCAAGCAGGATATCCCCGTCATTGACCAGGCTTACCAGGCTCTCAAGCCTTCCCTCGTTCCTGCTGTGTTTTATAAGTTCTGTTACATCCTCCGTATTACCTGCTTCTATTCGGCCGCCGTCACCGTCCTGACCCACCCTGTCGCTTTTTCTCCTGTTAAGGGTAAACGGCACATCGGACTCATCCAGTATCAGCCCCGGATCGAGCCTGCGGTAATGGCTGCGGTATATGGTCTCCACCAGATTGTCGACGAACTCGTTCTGGGTGAGGACCGTTTTGGGATAAACCTTACTTATATATATTCTGAGTCTTGTGATAAAACCGTCCTTTAACACAAAACCCTTGTCGATCAGCTTCTCAAATACGGAATCGGTAACATTCTGGCTGTTCATATCCGGAATGACTATCTTAAATCCGCACAGCGAATAAAACAGCCTCGAATCGTTATTGCCGTACCTGTGCAGCCTCTCAAACACGCTCTCGTCCACACAGAGGATGACGATCGGTATCCATCCCTCCTTCTCTATATCGGACAGAGCCTTCTCCAGCTTCTCTATATAAGGCACTTCACAATCCTTTACAAGTATGATCTTATATGCCCTGTACTGTTCCTTCCAGTATCTTCTGTCATATATATTGCTCTCTTTAGTCACGATGCAGCAGTCAGGCAGCCATTTTTCCACCACCTGGACTACAGCCTCACCGTACTTGTTTGCCATCTCACTGCTGCTCGCACATATCGTAGCATTCGCATTAAACGCAACCCCCACGCTCATGCGGTTGATGATCGATATGGCAGCCTTGGCCAGCATCGGGACATTCACACTCGGACTGTATATGTTTTTAGCCTTCAAGACATTTATTATAAGATTTTTTACTTCTTCTTCGTTTATTCTGCTGTCAACCCCCATAGTTTAAACGGCCTCCCAAGCAAAGAATCAATACATCTTAATCTATCTATTTTCCGTGATAAGTTATCATGATAGGTATATATTTCGGATACCAGTTCCCGCCGGAATATATGATCTTCCCGGACACCCTGATATTCTGGACCTTCCCCTCCTGGGTCAGTATCCCCAGCCTTACGTCATGCAGGTTCCTGCAGGTGATATTATTGAATCCGGCATCCTTTAATTTGGCCAGTGCTTCTCCGAAATCAAGCACATTAAAAGGCTCCATCCCTTTAGGGAACAGCACATAATCCCCGTCAGCCTGATAATCGGTAGGCTTCTGTCCGAATATCCTTCCGTATACAAAATACGCGGTACAGAAAGCCACTATGACTACCGTCAGCCCCACGATACTCGCCGCATTGGTAAATCCGCCGAGTGCCATAAGCAAAAGTCCTATGGCTCCCACTATGACCGTGCCGCAGAACCAGGGCACCCATTTGCGTTTTTTGCGGGCTTTCTCATTCTCCAGATCATTCAGTTCTTTTTCCTGCTTTTCGCGTAAGAGCCTTTCCGCTTCTTCCTTCTCCTGCTCCTCTATCCTTTGCTGCTCTAAACGGAAGTCCTCCTGGGCTTTGAGCCTTCCCATTTCCTGCTCATAGCCGTAATCATATCCGTTAGCTATGATAAGCTCAGTCTTACCGTTATCCACAAGCATTTCTTTTCCGCAGTATATACAGATGACACGGTCCAGCTCCGGATTCACCTTCATTTCAGCCCCACAGGCCGGACATTTAAGTTCTATCAGCTTCACCGTGTTCACCTCCCCCGCTTGCGAATTATTCAGTATCTTATCTTTTATACCGTTATCTGGTTTTTAATTTAGTGCTCTTACCGTTTATCTTGCAGTACTCCTTATCCAGGTACAGCTTGCTGTCCGCCCTCTGTACACATTTTGCGTAGGTATCGGGCTCCTTTAACAGCTCGTCATATCCTATGCCCACCGAAATGATATACGGTCTTTCCTCTCTTTTACATCTCTCACGGACATTTTCCCTTATCTCCTCCGTGAGGGCTTTAAGCTCATCATATTTTGCAGGATGAACTATAAGTATAAACTCGTCTCCGCCGTA
>ODAI010728112.1_pt1 | contig 26955 bp, 22 predicted proteins | sample 1539321 | NCBI WGS metagenome assembly ODAI01 (sample SAMN02144231, study PRJEB22623) | gut metagenome | biome: sheep rumen | host: Ovis aries | place: New Zealand
AGCGCATAAAATCAATAAATTATTAAGATATTCGCCGGGTGCATTGCTGCACCCCGGACATAAATCCCCGTATATTCTATGGCGTTATTGTCTTCTGGCTTCTACGAGGACCATATCCTTGATTTCACCGTCTGAGCATTCTACATCCTTAAGTATTTCACATGGAAGCATTCCGGCTTTGATGTTGGCTATAAGTGAAGGAATATTATCACAGAAGATGGTACCGTATATTCTGTCCACCTCGAATTTTTCGAAACCGTAATTAAGGCACAGGGTGGTAACCTCCTGGCCGTATCCTTTTCCTGCGGTGTCTTCCTCTCCTATGAAAAGACCGTACTCAATTTCCCTGAGGTCCGGCCTGTAGTTTTTGAAAACGGCGCATCCGACGGGCCGGTCATTATTATTGAGCTCGCAGATCATATAATGAAAAACCTTACCCTTCATTACCTGCTCGCGGAAATAGCGGATCTCTGATTCGAGTGTGAAATCTTCTCTGTAGATATAGTGCTCCCTGAGCCATTCCTGGTTCCTCCAGAAAACGATTTTCTCACAGTCTTCCAAGGTCATCTCGCGTATTCCGAGCTGAGTGCTTCTGGCTATGTAATTCATTGATCCTCCTGTCTGGACTATTGCTAAAAAAAGAGACTTTTATAAGAACATCGGCAATGCCGATACTCTTATAAAAGTCTCGCTGTCATCCGAAGCTTCGGACAGGCCGGGTGCACATCGCACCATGATGACGAACCTGAACACAGATATCCTGCCGCAGTTGAAATGGGCGGTCACCTGTAGCTACTCCCTTTTATATTAGTAATATCATATCGTAAAAATATTAAATTGTAAACATTGAAATAATGCTGCAATAAATCAGAGCTTCGCTGCCATCTCCAGGACCAGTGCAGCGCAGTGCCTTGCAGCCTTCCCTTCGAATTCATCGTAGGAAACCGAAACGCTCTCATCTGCCTTATCGGAGATGGCGCGAATAATGACAAAGGGAATCTTGTTGATGAACGCGGCCTGCGCAATGGCTGCCCCTTCCATCTCGGTGCACATTCCGTCAAAGTCGCGGCGGATGGCGTCTTTCTTTTCCCTGGAAGAGATAAACTGGTCCCCGGAAACAACCCTTCCCTCGAACACGCTGATCTCGGGCGCTGCAGCACGAACGGCGTCTGCAGCTGTCCGGATCAGATATTCATCGGCGGGGAAGGAAACGGTGCCAAGCTGCGGGACTTCGCCTTTCTGATAGCCGAAGACGGTAGCATCGACATCGTGGTACATGGCGTCGGTGGAGACGACGATGTCTCCGATGTTGATATCGTTATTGAGAGACCCGGCGACGCCGGTATTGATGATATGGGTTACATTGAAGCGGTCGATCAGGATCTGCACGCAGACCGCGGCATTGACCTTTCCGACGCCGCTCTTTACGGCGACCGCGGGAGTGCTACCGATGCAGCCCTCCGAGAATTCCATTCCTGCAAATGTGCAGGTCTTCTCCACGTTCATCTTTTCCCGGATCAGGGAGATTTCAACATCCATCGCGCCGATAATTCCGATTTTCATATAGAACAGACCTTTCGTGATTATTATGTGCAATAATATATTTTGTACGGCATACGGCTGTATGCCGGATGCATTGTCAGTATTGTATTATCTTTGGCGTGACAAATCCAGACAATCCGGGCTGGCGGATTTTTGGACGATCATAGGCAGACAATACAGCAGCGCAGGCAGAAGAATGTAAACATACGGTATATTTCGTAGTAATATATATCAGCAGGGACTTAACTGCAGGGGGGGTACAAAGCATGAAGACAGTAAAATTTTTCTATTTAAGGACGACCTGTGATCTGGAAGTGCCGGACGATACGCCGGTCCTGGTTTCAGATGTTGACAGGCTCGCAAGCGACAGGGACGGGATCAGCATCGTAAAAGAGGCGATGGCAAGCCCGATCGACAGCCCGAGGCTCAGGGACCTGGCAAAAGGAAAGCCGGACTGCGTGATTATCATCAGTGATCATACGAGGCCGGTCCCCAGCAGGGACATCCTGCCGCCCATGATCGGGGAGCTGCGGGAGGGGAATCCGGATATTCAGATAACGCTTCTTGTAGCCACGGGATTTCACCGCGGGACGACGGTCGAAGAACTGCGGGCAAAGCTCGGAGACGAGCTGTATGAGGAATTTAAGGATCATATCGTGGTCCACAACGCGCACGATCCGGGGAGCAATGTAAAGGTCGGCGTACTTCCCTCGGGGCCGGACTGTATCCTCGACAAGGTCGCGGTAAATGCGTCCCTTCTCGTTGCGGAGGGCTTTATCGAGCCGCACTTTTTTGCCGGCTTTTCGGGCGGACGAAAGAGCGTGCTGCCCGGTATCGCCGATGCGGTTACCGTGATGGGCAACCATTGCTCCAAATTCATTGATCATCCGTGCTCCCGCACCGGAATCCTGGACGGGAATCCCATGCATGAGGACATGCTGGCCGCGGCAAGGATGGCAAAGCTCGCCTATATCGTAAATGTCGTTATCGATGAAAATAAGAAGACCGTCGCTGCGTTCGCGGGGAATTTCGAGTCGGCCCACCGCAGAGGGTGCGATTTTGTTTCCCGGTATGTCTGCGTAAAGCCGGCCCCGGCGGATATTGTCATCACGACGAACGGAGGTTATCCGCTCGACCAGAATGCGTATCAGTCGCCCAAGGGCATGACCGCGGCGGAGGCAACGGTAAAGGAAGGCGGCGTCATCATTATGCTGGCATCCTGCGTGGACGGCAACGGCGGTGACTATTTCTATCACATCATTGCGGATGAGCCGGATATCGAAACGGCGTATCAGAAGTTCCTTGCGACGCCGCAGGAGAAGACAGCGCCGGATCAGTGGTGCTCGCAGATCTTTGCAAGAATAGCAAGAAAGTATACCGTGATTTTTGTCGCTGAGCCGGAGCAGAGGGAAATGATCGAAGGACTGAAGGTGACCTATGCGCCAACGCTTGAGGAGGCGTACCGGCTTGCCAGGAGCATCAAGGGTGAAAATGCTTCCCTGACCTGCATACCCAACGGTATTTCGGTTGTTGTGAGATAACAAGGCGTGAAGCGTGTGAGATAACAAGGTGCGGAGAGAAAAAAATGCTGGTTATTAATTTTATCCTGGCGATGTTTCCCCTTATCTGGCTGATGCTGGCGCTTGCAAAGCTGAAAATGCCGGGCTTCAAGGCCTGTGCGATTGCTGCAGTCATCGCAATGGCGCTCTCGCTCGTGTACTGGAGACTTCCGCTTATAAAAACCGCGGCGGCGGCAGCGGAGGGCGTCCTGAACGCGCTCTGGCCGATCTGCCTCGTCATCATCGCGGCGCTGTTTACCTATAATCTTACGCTCGAGACGGGAGCGATGGACGGGATCCGGTCGATGCTCTCAGCGGTATCCACGGACGGCAGGGTCCTGATGCTGATCATTGCCTGGGGATTCGGCCATTTCATGGAGGGGATGGCGGGCTTTGGCACGGCGGTTGCAATTCCCGCCGCGATCCTCGTCGCGCTGGGCTTCGATCCTGTAAAGACGGTTGTAGCCTGTCTTGTCATTAATGCCATGCCTACGGCTTACGGCTCTGTCGGCGTTCCGACGGAGACGCTCGCCGCCGTGACAGGGATCGAATCCGGTGTGCTCTCGTCCAATATAGCCATCATTGAACTCTTACTGTTTTTGATCTCTCCCTATCTGATGATAATGATCTTCGGAGGGGGCATAAAGGCGTTAAAGGGTGTCATGGGAATAACAACCGTGGCAGCCGTGTCCTTTGTGGTCCCCATGTTTCTGGTCGCATCCTTCATCGGGCCGCAGATGCCGGATACGCTGGGGAGTGTCTGCTGCCTTGTCTGTACGGTGCTGTATGCGCTGAAAAAGCAGGGCGGGGAGGTGCCGGCAGAGTACAGTACACTTGCGGCCGCAGGGGACGGCCGGAAGGAGAACGGGAGAAAAGAGGGCGGTGCGGCAGGCCTGACGGACCTGAAGGAAGCGGTAAAGGACTGGTCTGCCTTTATCCTGATCCTGGTTTTTCTGATGATCACAACGCTGGTTCCGTTTATCCATGAGCCGCTTTCTGCAGTTAAGACTGCGGTGCAGATCTATCCGGAGGAGGGCGCGCCGGCGCTGGTCTTCTCCTGGATCAATACGCCCGGCGTCATTATTATCATCGCGGCGTGCATCGGCGGCGTGATCTGCGGGGCAAATGCTGCGACCATAGCGAAGGTTTTTGTAAAAACATTAAAGGCGAACTGGAAAACAGTGGTAACCATCTGCTGCGTGGTCGCGACGGCAAAGATCATGGACCACAGCGGGATGACGAGAGATATTTCCAGTCTCCTTGTCCTGAGCGGGCGTCTCTTCCCGCTGGTATCGCCCCTGATCGGCGTCCTCGGCGCATTCATTACGGGGAGCGGCACGAGCACAAACGTGCTGTTCGGAGCCATGCAGTCAATGACGGCGGAGGGAATCGGACTCTCGCCGGCCTGGCTTGCGGCCGCCAACGCGATGGGCGCAGGCATCGGCAAGATGATCAGCCCGCAGGGGATCGCGATCGGCCTTGCCGCGGTGCAGATGCCGGGACAGGAAAACGTGATTTTAAAACACGTGACAAAATATTGTATTCTGTTCACCGTGATCGGAGGAATCGTCTGTTTTGTGCTTCCGATGATCCTGCCGGTCTGACCGGCTTTGCCCGTGCGGGCGGTGGAATCAGATAGAACAAAAAAGAAAAGGTATAAGAATGGAGGGGAAACATGACAGCTTATAACAAGGTTACACCTGAGATACTGGATATGCTGAGGGCAGCGGCTCCCGGGCATATCCTTACGGGGGAGGACATCAATCCGGACTATTCCAGGGACGAGATGCCGATCTACGGTCTTTCCGCGCCGGATGCGGTGCTCCAGGCGACGAGTACGGAGGAGATTGCGGCGGTTGTAAAGATCTGCAATGACAATAAGATTCCCGTCACGACAAGAGGCGCGGGAACCGGCCTTGTCGGCGGGTGCGTTCCGGTGTACGGCGGCGTAGTCATCGAGACGATCAAGATGAACCATATCCTCGGCTACGACCTTGAAAATTTCAGCGTAACCATTGAGCCGGGCGTCCTTCTGCAGCAGCTGGCGGAGGATGCGCTTACAAAGGGAATGCTTTATCCGCCGGATCCGGGCGAAAAGCTTGCGACGGTGGGCGGCAATGTTTCCACCAACGCGGGCGGAATGCGCGCCGTCAAATACGGCACGACGAGGGACTACGTGCTCGCGATGAAGGTGGTACTTCCCACAGGCGAGATTACGAGCTTTGGCGCAAAGGTCAGCAAGACGAGCTCCGGCTACAGCCTTCTTAACCTGATGATCGGCTCCGAGGGTACTCTCGGAATCATCACTGAGCTGACGCTCAAGCTCATCCCCGCCCCGAAGAGCACGGTTTCCCTGATTGTCCCGTTCGAGGATCTGGAAACGGCGATCTCCGCAGTCCCGAAGGTGAAGATGGCAAATCTCGATCCCCAGGCTCTGGAGTTCATGGAAAGAGAGATCATTCTCTCCTCGGAGCGCTATGTCGGACGCGAGGTTTTCCCCAAGAAAATGAACGGAGAGGACGTAGGCGCATATCTTATGATCACTCTCGACGGGGAAAATGAGGACGAGATCATGACAAGGGTCGAGAGCGCTGCGGAGCTCCTGCTCGAGGAAGGCGCGATGGATGTCATGGTTGTCGACAATCCCCAGAAGCTTCGCGATGCATGGGCTACGAGGTCCAGCTTCCTGGAAGCGATCATGGAGGAGACAAAGCTTCTCGATGAGTGCGACGTTGTCGTGCCGATCAAGGAAATCGCACGCTTCCTTACCTTTGCGAAAAAGACCGGCGAGGAGTGCGGCCTTGAGATCAAGAGCTTCGGCCACGCCGGCGACGGAAATCTCCACATTTACCAGTGCAGCAACGATCTGGAAAAGGAAGAATTCGAGAAACGAGTTGACACCTATTTTGAAAAGCTGTATAAGGAAGCAACGGACTGCGGCGGCCTTGTATCCGGCGAACACGGAATCGGCCGCGGCAAGGTGAAGTATCTTACAGCGTCCGTCGGCGAGACCAACATGGAACTCATGCGCGGCATCAAGAGTGTGTTCGACCCGAACCTGATCATGAATCCCGGAAAGGTCTGCTATACGGCGTAAGGGCCTGAATGGAAGAAAAACAAAAAGCGATCCTGGCCGGTCTTTGTACCGGCCGGGACAGACAGCAATATGAAGCTTCAATGAAGGAGCTTGAAGAACTTGCGGCAGCCTGCGGCCTTGCGGTCGCGGACTGCTTTATTCAGTTTGCGCCTTCGGTTACACAAAAGACCCTGTTCGGCAGCGGAAAGGTGGAAGAAATCCGCACCTGGATCGAGCACTACGACGCGGATATCGTTGTCGTCAACGAGTCGCTGACGCCCATGCAGGTCAGGAACCTGGAGGACGCCTGGGATACGGAGGTCCTGGACAGGACGGGCATTATCCTGCAGATCTTTTCCACCAGGGCAAGGACGAGAGAAGCAAGGCTCCAGGTGGAGTCCGCAAGGCTCCGGTACATGCTCCCGCGCCTTGCCGGGCTCAGAAAGAATCTGTCCAGACAGGGCGGCGGGAGCGGGCGTCTTTCCAACAAGGGCGCAGGAGAGGAAAAGCTGGAGCTGGACAGGAGACACATCGAGCACAGGATCGAAGAGCTGGACAGGCAGCTGGAGGCGGTGGAGAAGGAGAGAAAGACCCAGAGGAGCCGCCGGGAGAGCTCCGGCCTCTGCCGGGTTGCGCTGACGGGCTATACCAATGCGGGCAAATCCACGCTCATGAACCGGCTCCTGGAATTCGCCGCGCAGGAGGATTCCTCAACGGAAGTCCGCGGGAAGCAGGTTTTCGAAAAGGACATGCTCTTTGCGACGCTGGATACCTCTGTAAGGAAGATCAAAGCGCAGGGGCATCACGCTTTCCTTCTGTCGGATACCGTCGGCTTTATCAGCGACCTTCCGCACAGCCTTGTCAAAGCGTTCCGCTCGACTCTCGACGAGGTGCGCTTTGCAGATCTCCTGCTGGAGATCGTGGATGTATCCGATCCGGATTATGAGCGCCAGATCAGTGTGACCGCACATACCCTGGAGGAGATCGGCGCGGGCACCGTACCGGTTATTTACGTTCTGAACAAGGCGGACCGGCTGGAGGATGTGAGCCTTCCCAAAATTAACGGCGAGCGGATCTGGATGTCCGCAAAGACCGGAGAGGGCCTTGACGAGCTGCTGTCCATGATTGACGAAGCCATCGCCGCAGACTGGAAGGAAGAGGAGATGGTTGTTCCCTACAGGAAGGGAGCCCTCCTTCATGAGCTCGGGGAAAAATATCCCATCGAAAAACTGGAATATCTCCCCGATGGAATCCGGATCCGGGCAGTGATGTCGCCCGCGGACTTAAAGCGCCTGAAGGAATGAGAAAGAGCGGCCGGTGAGCCGCTCTTTCATTTTACTCTTTATTATTTCCGGATAATTACTTGAAATATCTGTCAAGAAGTCCCTTGAAGCCCTGGCCGTGTCTTGCCTCGTCTCTGGCCATCTCATGGATGGAATCGTGCAGCGGATCATAGCCGAGCTCTTTCATCTTCTTTGCGAAAGCAGTCTTGCCTGCGCATGCGCCGTTCTCGGCAGCTACACGAACCTCAAGATTGTGCTTTGTGGAGTCGGAAACAACCTCGCCCAGCATTTCCGCATAGCGGGAAGCGTGGTCAGCCTCTTCGAACGCAGCCTGGCGGTAGAAAGCGCCGATTTCCGGATAACCCTCGCGGATAGCGGCTCTGGACATTGCAAGATACATGCCGACCTCGGAGCACTCGCCCGCAAACTCAGCGCGCAGGAATTCCTTGATCTCGTCGGAAAGATCCTTTGCAAAGCCTACCTTGTGCTCGGAAGCCCAGTCAAGCTTCTCACCCTCTTCGACGGGCTCGAATTTGGACTTGGGCTGCTTGCAGATGGGGCACTTCCAATCGTCCGGAAGATCAGCAAACTTTACGCCTTCTTTTTCTTCATCATAAATATGACCGCATACGGAACATCTGTACTTCATTTGGAAATCTCCTTTCAGTTCATTAAACCCCTGTTTTCGACACAGCTGCCGCACAGACCGTAATAGTACGATCTTCTCTCGTCTACCCTGCCGCCTGTTGCTGCCTGCACACCAAGAACCGCTTCCTGTGTGCCGGTGTCCGGCAGATCGATGATCCTGCCGCAGCACCTGCAGACAAAGTGATCATGCGGGGTTATGCACGGATCAAAATGAACCACGCCGTCGCCCACATCAAGCGCCTTGAGCCTTCCGGTATCCTTCAGCAGCACAAGATTCCGGTAAACCGTCCCAAGGCTGATGTTCGGCATATTTTTGCGGACATTGCTGTATACCGTGTCCGCCGTGGGGTGGTCCGTCCTGTGCTCTATAAAGTCCCATATGGCCTGTCTTTGTTTGCTGTATTTCAGCGACATTTTCTGCCTTTCGAAAACAGTAACTATTATCATAATTATTATCTGAGAGCCTCGCCGTGTTAGTCAAGCATAACAGACGGGCTGCACCCCGGCTTTATTAATCCGGATTGTTTTGCTATAGTAACCATTGAACCGGAAACAGGGCAGGAGGCGCGCGGTGTCATTTAAAAAGAAGCTGGTTATTGCATTTTCCATAGTTATTGTGCTGCCGCTGGTACTCGGTATGGCGGTGACATTTATGATATCAAGGCTGATGGTGCCGGAGGTCAGTATGGTGTCTCCGCGCCTTACGCGTATCATGCTGCTGTCGATCATCATTATCCTGATCATCACGAGCGTTCTGCTGACCAGATGGCTCCAGGCCAGTATCCTGCGGCCGGTGGATCACCTGAACACCGCGATGAAGAAAATCCGCGACGGAAATCTTGAGTATGTCCTCCAGACGGACGAGGAGGGCGAGATCGGAGAGCTGTACAGAAATTACGAGGACATGCGCCTTCGCCTGAAGGAATCGGCCGAGGAAAAGCTGGAGAACGAAAAGAACGACCGCGAGCTGATCAGTAATATCGCGCATGACCTCAAGACGCCGATCACATCCATCCGCGGCTACGCCGAGGGCCTTCTGGACGGGGTCGCCAATACGCCCGAAAAACAGGAAAAATATCTGCGCACGATCCACAACAAGGCCAGCGACATGGTGGAGCTGATCAACGAACTGACGCTCTATTCCAAGATCGACAGCAACCGGATTCCCTACAGCTTCCACAGGATCAACCTCGGGGATTATTTCCGCGACTGCGTCGAGGAAATCGGCATGGATATGGACTCGCGCGGAATTGAGCTGAATTATGTAAACCTTGTTTCGCAGGACACTTTGATCATCGCGGATCCCGAGCAGCTAAAGCGCGTAATCAACAATATTATCAGCAATAGTGTAAAATATATGGATAAGCCGAGGGGGCGGATCGACATCCGGATTCTCGACGAGCAGGACTCCGTCCGGATCGAAATCGAGGATAACGGAAAGGGAATCTCCCAGAGAGACCTCCCGAATATATTTGACCGCTTCTACCGGACGGATTCCTCGCGCAATTCCGCGCAGGGCGGGAGCGGCATCGGCCTTTCCATCGTAAAGAAGATCATCGAGGACCACGGCGGATATATCTGGGCAACCAGCCGCGAGGGCGACGGCACCTGCATGCATATGGTGCTGAGAAAATACAGGGAAAAGTCGAATGCCGCCCAGGAGGTCAGTCCCGGGTAAGACAGACCGGCCCGGGCATTTGGGAATGCATTTCCCGGAGCGAATACACGGACAGGACGAATAAGACAGATAAGGGGTTCAGGAAATGAGCAGAATACTGATTGTTGAAGACGAAGATTCCATCGCGGATCTTGAGAAGGATTACCTGGAGCTTTCGGGGTTTGAAGTCCAGATATACAATAACGGGACGGACGGCTTAAGCGCCGCACTCTCCGGCGGCTTTGACCTTGTCGTGCTCGATCTGATGCTGCCCGGAACGGACGGCTTTGAAGTGTGCCGGCGGATCCGCGAAAAAATGGATATCCCGGTCATCATGGTCTCGGCCAAAAAGGACGACATCGACAAAATCCGGGGCCTTGGCCTCGGCGCGGACGACTATATGACAAAGCCGTTTTCCCCCAGCGAGCTCGTCGCGAGAGTCAAGGCGCACCTTGCAAGATACGAAAGACTTCTCGGCGCCGGCCAGAAGACAAACGATATCATCGAAATCCGCGGCCTTAAGATCGACAAGACCGCCCGCAGAGTCTGGGTGGACGGCACGGAAAAGACCTTCACCACAAAGGAGTTTGACCTCCTGACCTTCCTTGCCGAAAACCCGAACCACGTGTTTTCCAAGGAAGAACTCTTCCGAAAGGTCTGGAACATGGACTCCGTCGGAGACATCGCGACAGTCACCGTGCACATCAAGAAAATCCGCGAAAAAGTGGAATACGACACCTCCAACCCCCAGTACATCGAAACCATCTGGGGCGTTGGGTATCGGTTTAAGATCTGAGCGGGGAATCCGGTGCAAAATGAGTGAATGTGATACCTGCAACAATCTCGTCTACGACGAGGACTATGACGATTATGTCTGCGCGGCGGACATCGATGAAGATGACTACGCCCGTATGATGCAATATGAAGGGCAGCACGCGGCTGCGCGCTGCCCTTTCTGGGTTAACGGTGATGAGTATGCTGTAGTCCGCCATCAGGCTTTTTAGCCGGGGCGGAGCTTCAGGCAGTTTAATCGCGTGCAAGGCCCTTATAAACCAGGTCTCTTACACGGGGGTGGATGACACCGTAAACTTCAAAGAAGTTCAGGACGTGCTCCACATAGAAGACACTCACTTGGTTGAACGGATCGACGAGGGCGTAGCCGCCGGCTGCGCCGTCCCAGCCGAATTCGCCGACAGGTGAGCGGCCGAGCATGGGATCGACCTTTACGCGGACGCCGAGACCATATCCGTATTCAAGGAAACGACCCACCCGGAAATCCTGCAGCGCCTGACCGGTCGTGACGCTGTGGGTAAATTTCATAACGCTCTCTTCCCTCAGAATTCTTTCCCCTGTCGCGCCGACACCTCCGTTGGCAAGCGCCTCGACAACCTTGATATATTCATCAGCGGTGCCGCAAAGAGCCGCGCCGCCGCTCTCATAATTCGGAGTTATCTCAAATCTCATCTCCGCTTCTACAGGCCCAATCGAATCTGTTTCCGGATTATAGGCATACAGCTGGCTCATTCTGGAGAGCTGCTCTTCGTTCGGATGGCAGGTGAGATCCTTTATTCCGAGCGGCGTGAAGATGTGATTCTGAAGATAATCACTGAAGCGCTCGCCGCTGATCACCTCAATCACGGCGGCGATAATGTCGTGTCCGAGTGAGTACTGGTATCTTGTGCCGGGCTCGTACAGGAGCGGCATCCTTGCGATGGCAGCCGCCACCTCACGGGTTGTCGCCATCGGATTTTCCTTCAAAAGTTCCTGAATAGCCTCTGACTGCAGGTCATAGGTAAGGCCTGCCATCATGGACATACAGTCGATGATGCGTACGCGGTTTTTCGCATAGTGCGAGGGCTCCTTAAGGCCCGGGCTGAAGAAATCGCCCCTCTCCTTCCAGTTGCAGTTGACTACAGTCATGCTGTCCCATTCGGGCAGGAACCGGCTGACCGGGTCGTACAGGCTTGCCTTTCCCTGCTCAATGAGCTGCATCATTGCAGTCATGGTAATGACCTTTGTGCAGGAATACAGTCTGTAAAAATCCTTATCCGAAACCGGCTTTGTCCCGGCAGCGTCCGAAAAACCGGTGCTGTGCCGGTAGACCGTCTCATACCCCTTTTTGACAATGATATCGAGTCCGGGATTCCCGTATTCCTCGGCGAGTGAGTCGAGATATTGTGTCAGAAGATGGAAATTCATAGTGATTACGCCTCCTGTTCTTAATCATTAATGCTGCGGTTATTCTCAGAATAGCAAAGCCAGGCGCCGCGCACAAGTGGCACGCAGGAAAAACGGATGCAGGCGAGGAAGAACAGCCGGGCAGCACGGCATGATGCCAGTTTGTCGGTTTCGTGCCTGCTCGCCTCCTGTTCGTGCCACATTGCAGCCGCATGCCGCCGCACTGTGCTATGATTAACAGGGTGCAGGCAGGGCACAGGAAGGGATCTGTGTCTTTGGGAACAAAGGCAGCAGGTATTTTACAGGTATTTATATATGAGGTTTTTCCATCTCTCCGATCTTCATATCGGACTTAAGCTTTTCAACAGGGATCTGTCGGAGGATCAGGAATATATTTTCCGGCAGATTGCGAATCTGGCCGGGCGCTGCAGGCCGGATGCGGTGATCATCGCGGGCGATATCTATGACCGGGCGCTGCCGGCGTCGGAGGCCGTGACGCTCTTCGACGGGTTTATTACGGCGCTGCGGGAGGCCGTTCCCGAAGCGGAGCTGATGATGATCAGCGGAAATCATGACAGCGCGCCGAGGATCGACCTGTTCCGGGGCGTGCTGGAGCGGGAGAACATCCACATGATCGGGACGCCGCCGATGCAGCCGGATCAGCACATTGAAAAGGTGACGCTTTCCGATGAATTCGGAGAGGTGGATTTCTACCTGCTTCCGTTCGTCCGTCCGGCCGCCGTGAGGGCGGTCATCGGGATGGACGAGGATACCCGCCCGTACAGTTATGAGGAGAGCATACGGCGCCTTATTATGCGGGAGGAGATTGATCCTGACAGGAGGAATGTCATCGTAAGCCATCAGTTTTATATACCGGCGGGAACGGATCCGGAAGGCATACAGAGAATGGATTCCGAGACCGTGATGGTGGGCAATATCGACGCGGTGAGCGCCGGGGTCCTTGCGCCGTTCGACTATGCGGCGCTCGGGCACATACATAAGCCGATGAAGGTGGGAAGCGAATTTATCCGGTACTGCGGGACGCCGCTTGCCTGCTCGGTCAGCGAGGCGGGCCAGCAAAAGGGCGTTGTCCTCGTGGAGATGGGCAAAAAGGGCGATATCCGCACCGATGTGCTGCCGCTTACGCCCCTTCGGCAGGTGCGCGTCATAGAAGGAGAGCTGGAGGAGATCCTGCGTCAGGCCTGCGGCGACTATGTCTCAATAAAACTGACGGACAGACGGGACCTGGATGTGATTGACATGCAGGACCGCCTTCGCGATGCGTTCCCGTATCTTCTTGAAATCAGGAGAACAGCCATAGGCGGGGACCGGCGGGAAATGCCTCTGCCGGAGGAGAGGGAAAAGGATCCCCTTGCCCTCTGCACCTCGTTCCTGCAGGGAGCGGACGAAGAGGAGACAGCACTCCTTTCGGATGTTATCGCCGCTGTGCAGATGCAGACAGGAGAAACAGTTTAAGAGGCGCCGCGCGCCCTGAGTATACACACGCAGAAAGACAGGATATAAATATGAAACCGGTCAGACTGACCATGCAGGCCTTTGGATCCTACGGGAAAACAACGCAGATTGATTTTACCGTTCCGGAGCAGAATATTTTCCTTATTACCGGCAACACCGGAGCCGGAAAGACAACTATCTTCGACGCGATTGTTTTCGCCCTGTACGGCGAAGCCAGCTCCTCCGAGAACAAAAAGAGCGGCGCGGAGCTCCAGAGTCAGTACGCAAAGGCGGACGCCGAGCCATACGTCGAGCTGACCTTTTCGCAGAGAACGGGCGGTTCAGAGGAGCTTTACACGATCAGGCGCTCTCCCAGGCACATGCGCCCCGCGAAAAAGGCCGGCGCAAAGGACCAGGCGGTCAGCGAGAGCGTCAGCCTGATTATGCCGGACGGCACGGAATTCCCTCCAAAGGAGACAAACGCAAAGCTCGAGGAGATCATCGGCCTCACCAAGCCGCAGTTCATGCAGGTCGCGATGATCGCGCAGGGTGAATTCATGGAGCTTCTGCGTGCGGACTCGAACAGGAAAAAGGAGATATTCCGGAAGCTCTTCGGAACCCAGTTCTACCAGAAGGTGGTCGAGGAGTTGTCGGCAAGGAGAAGCCAAAAGGACCGGGAAATTGCCGCGCTCCATGTATCGGTAAAACAGGAGGCGGGGCACATCCTGATTCCGGAGGAGAAAAAGGACAGTGGGCTTGAAGAGCTGATGGCAAAGATCGCCGGCTCCGAGCGCCCGGACGTTACCGCGATGGAAGCGCTTGTCGCACAGCTCGGTGACCTGTGCAGCTGTCTGGAGGAGGAAAAAAGCGTTCTTAAGAAACAAAGCGAGGACGCGGACCTAGTGCGGGACAAGCGGCGCGATGAGTGGACGAGAGGCGAAAGCCTTGCCCGGGCTTATGAGAGCCTTGAAAAAGCGAGGGAGGACCTCGCGCAGTGCGACGCCGAAAAGGAGGATACCGAAAGACTCGCCCGGACCGCGGGGAAAATAAGCGACGCCTATGAGATCCGGGAGGCTGCCGCGCGCTATAACGACGCCGGGGCCGCGGAGCAGGAAACCCTCTTAAGACAGAAGGAGCAGGAAGGGCTTCTGCCGAAGCTTACGGCGGCATATGGGCAGGCGGACTCAGAGCTTAAAACGGTCAGGCAGAAGGCACAGACCGCGCTTGAAAACTACACCCGGGTAACGGAGAACGTCATAAAGGCAAGAGAGGTCTTTGCGGAGCAGAAAAAGGCGCTCGGCGAAAAGAAGGACGCTGCCGGGAAGCTTTCCAGGGCGCAGGCAGCGCAGGAAGCGGCAAACAGGAAGAGGGCGGAGTTTGATGCCGTCATTGGAAAGAGCAGGCAGCGCGAACAGGAGCTGAAGGATGTGCCGGTTCTTCTGGAGCAGTGGAAAAAGCAGGAGAACCAGACAGGCCTTATTGCCGCGGAGGCAGAAAGGCTCGGCGGCATGCGCCGGGACGTGCTCACACAGCAGGAAAAGAGGGATGCCTCCCTGCGGGAATATGAAAAGCTGAAGACTCTTTACCTTGAGGCGAAAAAGAAAGAGGCGGCAGTGGAGGAAGCCTTTCTGGACGCGCAGGCGGGGTATCTTGCGAAGATGCTGGTGCCCGGAAAGCCCTGCCCGGTCTGCGGGTCTTCGGACCATCCGTCGCCGTGTGTTCTCCCCGGAGGGGCGCAAGGAGAGGCGCCGGTATCAAAGGAGACTGTGGACAGGCTTCGCGGGGAGTCGGAAAAGCTGCAGCGGGAGCTCGAGGGAGCTTCCGGGAGATGCCGCGCGGCGGGAGATGTCCTCTCGGAAAAGACAAATAAGTTTCTCGAGGAGATGGGGCGCCTTTACGGGCTGATCGCACAGGAGACGCCGGTTCCCGGAAGCGGTGAGACGGCGATGCCCGCAGAGCCGCACACAGAGGAGGATGCAGGCCAATTTGAGGAGGAGGCAGCAAAGTGGCTCCGGGTAAGAGAAGCACAGCTTGCCGCGCGCGGCGATGCCATAAAGAAGGATGCGGGGGAATATGAACAGCTTCGTGGTCTTCTGCAAAACGCAGATCCTGAAAGGAAACGGCTTGAGGAGGAGATCGAAAATCTCGCCGCACAGGCACAGGATGCGCGGCTTTGCGCCGAAAGGGCCGGGACTCTTCTGGACAATCTGAAGAAACAGCAGACCTTTGCTTCGCCCGAAGAGGCGGAGGAGGCGCTGAAGGCTTCCGAAAAGCAAAAGGACGAGTCGCAGAGCCTGCTAAGAGAAGCGGAGGCGAAGGCGCAGGCGGCAAAAGCCCGGGCGGACAGCGCAAGGGCCCTTCTGGAGCAGTGCGCAAGGGATCTTCCGGTGCTGAGACGCCAGAAGGAGGAGAGAAAGGAAGCATACAGCGCCGTTCTTGAAGCAAAGGGCATGACGCAGGAGGAGTGGATAAAGGTCACTTCGGAGTATTCCAGAGACCGGGCAGAAGCCATGCGGGGCGAGGTCCTTGCGCGCCGGACAAGGCGCGCCTCCGCGGAGGGGGCCGTGAAAACCGCGCTTGATGCGATCGGGGGACGCGAAAAGCCGGACATGGAAGCGCTTCTTGAGCAGAAGACGGTGGCAGAAGAAGGAGCCGTCCGGGCAAGGGAGGCATTTTCCGGGATCAGCAATGTCCTCAGGACAGACCGGGAAGTCCTTGAGGCGCTTTTGCCGAAGATGAAGGAACGCTCGAAGGTCATTCACGAGTATGCCGTCCTCGGCGGCCTGTACGAGCGCCTTGCGGGGAAGAGGAGCGGCGCCAGGATGGATATCGAGACCTTTGTCCAGCGATGGTACCTGCAGGAGATCCTGTATGCCGCGAACCGGAGGTTCGTACAGATGAGCGGCGGGCAGTATGAGCTTCGCCTCATTCCGGAGGAGCAGGCGGGCGAGGGCAAAAACAGGGGCCTTGATCTGATGGTCTATTCCTTTGTGACAGGCAGGGAGCGCGAGATCCGCACACTCTCCGGGGGAGAATCCTTTATGGCGGCGCTTTCCTTGGCGCTCGGTATGGCGGACCGGATCAGGCAGAGCCGGGCGGGGAGCGGCCTCGATGTCATGTTCATCGACGAAGGGTTCGGCTCTCTCGATGACCAGTCCAGAAAACAGGCGGTCAGGATCCTGCAGCAGATGACCGGCAGGGACAGGATGATCGGCATTATTTCCCATGTGACGGAGCTGAAACAGGAGATCGAGGATCATCTCCAGGTTACGATGGACAGCCAGGGAAGCCATGTGCGCTGGGAAAGTGCATAGAAAATGGCGAAAGTGCCGAAACAGTGCCGAAACAGGTTCGAAAGTACTTGACAGGCGGCACCTGTGAACGTAAAATCCTTGTAATAATTTCTTAAAATATCTATTTCTTATAATATCTGATTGTTGTGGAAAGGACAGGGGTTATGTTAAAGAGAATTGCAGCAGCGCTGCTGTCGGCGGGAATCGCGGTTATGACGTGTTTTTCGGCGCTTCCGGCGCAGGCGGACGGGGTATATTTCAGCGAGCTTACCGGCGAACCGATCAGCACGGCTATCCAGGCACAGCGCCCGGTAGCGGTGATGGTCGACAATGACCGGCGCTCATATCCGCACTACGGCCTTGCGCAGGCGGACATCGTCTATGAGCTTGTCAACAGCACGGCCAACAACGGTGTCACCAGACTGATGGCGGTCTATAAGGACTGGAACAATGTCCCGCTGATCGGCAATATCCGCAGCACCCGTCCCACGAACGTCATGCTCGCCGAGGAGTACAACGCAGTCCTGGTTCATGACGGCGGACCGTTCTATATCAATGCATATCTTGCCAACCCCGCGAGCAATCACATTTCGGGCGGCTTTACCAGAATCAAGAACGGAAAGCCCACCGAGTTTACCGAGTATGTCGCGGCGGGCGAGCTTGCAAGGCGGATTCCGGCAGCAGGCCTGACTACGACCTACAACGCATATGCCCCGGCGATGATCAATCACTTTAATTTCGCGCCCTACGGCACACAGATCGACCTGAACACAAAGTATCCCGGAGCGGCGCTGGCTCTGAAGATCAGCCTTCCCTATGCGCATAATAACTCACAGCTTCTGTACAATCCCGCGACGGGCATGTACGACTATTTTGAGTTCGGTCTTCTACACCAGGATGCGGATACCGGAGCGACGATGTCCTTCAAGAACGTCATTATCCAGAACTGCTCCATCCACCAGTACGACAAGAACGGTTACCTTATTTACAACTGCATCGGGTTTGACACCGGTTACTACTGCACGAACGGATATATGGTGCCGATCATCTGGATGAAGGGAAGCGAAAACGGACAGACCAGATACTTCGACGGCGCGGGCCTCGAGATGGTCGTAAATCCCGGCAAGACCTATATCACACTCTGCCCTTCAACATCCTTCCCCGCAATCGCATTTAACTGATCCGTGACGGGCTCCGGCCCGGACAGAAGTGACAGATATTAAGCAGCTGACTTCAGAAGAAGCCGGCTGCTTTTTGCGCGCAGCAATGAGCCATGCGTGGACGACAGGGATGACGCTGCGGATGAGCTGGCTCAATCGGCAGCGGAAGCGATGGAGGACACATACGGCGAATGCCGCGACAGTGAGCGCCCAAAGGGCGCGTAACTGTCGGCATGGCTCATTGGATGCCGCGACAGTAAGCATCCGCAGGATGCATACTGTCGGCAAGGCTCATTGCACAGCGCAGGATGGGCTGCAGAGCCTGCTTATCCGATTTCGTCCGATTGTTGATGCAAATCATCGTGCAATTTGCGATAATCAGAATGAGTGACAGAACAGGAAGGCATAATTATAGATGCAGAAAACCAGGCACTGGCGGGGGATGACAAAAATGAGACGTTTCTTTGCCTTACTGACGGCCGCGGGTCTTGCCGCGCTTTTGACGGTTATGACGAGTGTTCCGGTGATGGCTGCGGGAAAGGCTGCAAGAGTAGCCAAGTATTCCGGAACGGGTTCCTTTGCTGCAGCTGTTGCCACAGGCAGTATCCTGCAGGAGGGAGATTTCAGCGCCGTGGTCCTTAAGGACGGCACGGTCCGGATCACTGGTTACAGGTCAGGTTCCGGGAGGCCGGGAACAATTCCGGACAGGATCGGCGGATGTGCGGTATCGGAGATCGGGGAGAACGCGCTCGCTTATGGCGAATTTGAAGAGCTTGTGATCCCGGACAGTGTCCGGTACATCGGAGAAAATGCGTTTGAGTACGCTGAAATCAGTAAGAGCATTGCCTTCCCGGAAGGAATTGTCATCGGCAGTGACGCCTTCGAATACGCGCTTCTCCCGGAGCAGATGACACTTCCTGCGGGCGCCGAGGTGCAAAGCGAAGCCTTCTCCTACTGCGAAGGGCTTGAGGAACTGATCCTTAAAGAGAATGTCGTTCTGGGGCCTTTGTCCTTTGAATATGCAGAGGACGTAGAGTCAATTGTTATAGCTCCCGGGTGCCGGATCGGGGAGAGGGCATTTGAGTATGCCGACTCTCTAAAGACTGTCACATGCGCGGGCGGCGGCACCGATGCGCCGGGCATCGTGATCGGCAGCAGGGCGTTCGGGTACTGCAGAAGGCTTGAAACCGTCATTATCGATGAGAACACATCGGTGGCAGAGGATGCATTCTCGGGATGCAGGAATGTAAAAGTTACCGGCGGGGAGTGAGCGGCGGTAAGCAGCAGGGAAGTAACACAGCAAAATCACATACCACACAACAGAGAGGAAAGAACATGAGCGGATTATACTATCAGGTAATTCGGGTTACGGACTTTGGGCCGTACGTGACAAAGCTGATTCTGGCAATGCCGGAGGCGGTGGCGAAAGAGGACCTTTGTCCGGAGCAGTTCAGCGTTTTCGTCGAGGTCCGGAATGCGCAGGGCGACGTGGTGAAGGTGCCGAAATCCTTTATTGAAAGAGATATTATGGAGCCGAGCCGCGGATACCGCACGGTAACGGATGTCTACCCCTGCACCGCGGAGGGAGAAAGAGTAGAGGAGAGCAGCCGGTTTGCCGCGCTGGAGCTTGCCTACGGTCCCCTGTATAAATGCTCCTCGGCGCTGGTTGCGGATTTCTCGAACGTCAACGGACACGAGTTCTTTGCGGTCTGCGACTATAAGGTGACGCTGACGCAGCTGGTTGGAGAAAAGCGTATGGCCGGTCTCGTATTCGATACCTGCGCGAAGGTGTACTGCCCTCAGCGCGAGCGCTTTATGAACAGTATCTCGCACGGTTCCATTCCCCTTCAGTACGGCTATTACACGCCGGACCTTACCGGCGGGAAAAAGCCTCTTATCGTATGGCTCCACGGCGCCGGCGAGGGCGGACAGGATATCGCGATCGCCTATGCGGGCAATAAGGTCACCGAGCTCACGGAGAAATGGGTGCAGGATAAATTCGGCGGCGCCTTTGTTTTCGTTCCGCAGTGCCCGACCATGTGGCTTGACGACGGAAGCGGTCAGTACGGTGACTCCGGCAATTCCATGTATGTGAAGGCCCTGAAGGAGGCGATTGACGAGTTTATCGCAAGGTTTGCCGACGTGATCGACATGGACCGCATCTATGTCGGCGGCGACTCCAACGGCGGATTCATGACCGTCCGGATGATCATGGACTATCCGGAGTTTTTTGCCGCTGCTTTCCCGATCTGCGAGGCGATGCCCGACAAGCGGATTTCCGATGAACAGATCGGATATCTTAAGGATCTCCCGATCTGGTTTACACACTGCAAGACCGACCCGATCGTTGTTCCGGATCTGTATGTGCTGCCGACCTATCACAGGCTGATCGCCGCGGGCGCGGGCAATGTCCACATGACCTACTGGGATGCGATCACGGACATCCACGAGGGCTTTAAGACTGCGGACGGAAAGCCGTGGGAATACATGGGACATTTCGCGTGGATCCCGATGCTCAATGACGACTGCAGGCTGGACTTTGACGGCTCTCCCGTCACATATGAGGGCAAGGAAGTGACGCTCCTTGACTGGCTTTCCATGCAGCACAAATAAAACACAGGCAGCAGGAATCAGACGCAAATACAGATTATACTGACACTTGAAGGGAAAATAAAGCAAATGAAGATTCGTACAATCATCACTCAGGATGCGGAAGTCGACGACAGAAATTCACTTCGCCATTTTTTGTTCTATGCCAATGAAGTGGAGCTTCTGGGAATCGTGCAGACATCGTCCAAATTTCACTGGCAGGGAATTCCCGGCGCCGTAAAGCCAAAGCGCGAGGCGAGCGAATACGAATTCATGGGCGAAATAAACGGCCCCTATGACCAGCCCTACCGCTGGCCCGGGACGGACTGGATGTTTGAGGTCTGCGACGATTACGCAAAGGACTATCCGAACCTGATAAAGCATGCGGACGGATATCCCACGCCGGAATATCTGCGCACGATTGTAAAGATCGGCAACATCGGCTATGAGGGTGAGATGGAGGCTTCCACCGAAGGGTCCGAGCTGATAAAGGGCTATATCCTTGATGACGATGAGAGGCCGCTTTATTTGCAGGTCTGGGGAGGAACCAATACCATCGCCCGCGCGCTTCTGGATATCCAGAACGAGTATGAGAACACGCCGGAGTGGCCTGCCCTCCATGAGAAGATTTCAAAGAAGGTGATCATGACGGCCTGCGGCGAGCAGGATCCGACCTACCGGAGCTACATCGCGCAGAACTGGCCGGACATGCAGTTCGTAAAGACTCTTCAGATGAGAAGCTATGCCTATCCCTGGTTCGTGATGCCGGAGGGTGAGAGCAAGGATACACTGCGCGGAAAGTTCATGAAGGAAGAAATCCTGAACGGAAAGAGCGCACTTGCGGGAGGCTACTGCACCTGGCACGACGGCATACGCTATCCGGGAGAGGGAGAGAAGGATCAGTTCGGGACCAACCCCAATATCGCAAACGAATGGTTCGGGGCGAAAATGGGACTGCCGGCGCCGGAAAAATATGATTTCCTTTCCGAGGGAGATTCCCCGACCTTCTTCCTTCTGTTTGACTGGGGGTTCCGTACGCTGGAGGATTTCGGCTTCGGCGGCATCGCCGGAAGATATCACAGGGTAGAGGACCAGTTCAATGAAAAGGGACAGCCGCTGAATGTGTGGGATGTATCGATGGACAGCTACACGGACAGGGACGGCAATGTCTCCGAACAGGAATCCATGTGGCCCTACGTCGCGGATATCCAGCGCGACTTTGCGGCGCGCATCGACTGGACGGCCGCGGACGCCTATGAAAAGGCAGAGCACAGGCCTTCCCTTGTAATAGAGGACGGGCTTGATATTCAGGCAGGCGCGGGCAGCAGTGTCATGATCCGCGCAAAGGCTGTTAATCCGGACGGAGGGAAAGCAGCCGTTACGTTCCATATCTATAAGGAAGCAAGCGCTGCTTCCGCAGACAGGGCCGTCCTTTCGGTCCGCGCGAATGAGGAGGCATCTGAGACAGACGCACAGGCGCTTGTGCAGATCCCTGACGATGCCGCTTCCGGCGACAGGATCCATGTGATCGTAAAGGCGCAGGGAGACGGACACCACAGGCTCTGCTATTATCAGCAGGTGATCGTGACGGTAATCTGATCCGTGACGGTGAGCTGATCTTAAAACAGCCGGATAAATTCCCTTGCGGCGCTGGGCAGCGCCGTGCGGGGATTGGTGGCGATATACAGAGATCTTTTTTCGGGCAGACTGGTCGTTTTCAATTGGACCAGCCTGCCTTCTTTAATGTCGTCCTCAACATAGTTTTTTGCGATAATGCCGATGCCGAGGCTGCTTAAAAGGAGCGGCGGCATCAATCCCATTGCCCTCACGGTGAAGTCATATTCCGGGACGACGCCGCTGTCGATGAACCACTTGTCAAAATACTGGCGCACGGTATTGCCCTGCGCGGTCGCGATCATCGGGTACTGCTGCAGCTCACGGGGGGTGTAGACCCTTGTAAAATCGATCGGGAAATCGGACGAGACTACGGGGATGTCCTCTATCTCGCTGATAAGCTGCAGGTGAAAATCAAAGCCGTCCGGAATAGGAGAGATCAGGAAGGCGATCTCGAGCTCCGCGTCCTGAAGGCTCCTGCACAGATCCGTCGTTGTCGTGCCGCGCACGGACATTCTGATATCCGGGTATCTCTGCCGGAAGGACCGGATTTTATCCAGGACAAAAAAGCGCAGGGATGTCTCCGTGGCGCCGATCTGCAGCTCGCCGGACTTGAGGTGCGTGAGCCGGCTGACGATATTTTCCCCTGTGTAAATTTCCTGCATCGCGTGCTGTATATGCGAATACAGGGCCTCGCCCTCCGCGGTCAGGGCAAGACCTCTCCCGGAGCGCTCGAAGAGCCTGCAGCCGAGCTCCTGTTCGAGCTTGCGGACCGACTGGCTGACGGCGGACTGGCTGACGCAAAGGTATTCTGCGGCCCTTGTGATATGGCGGAAATTGGCAACGGCAAAAAAAGTCCGGTAGTATTCGAGATTAGAAACCATAGTAATTCCAGTGGTATTAGTTTAACTAATAACAATATTAAAAAATATAATTGGAATTATAGAAATTTACCACGCATAATTCAAGAGTGTAACTATCAACAATGCTTTAACAATTTACCAGAGGAGGGAATATGTTAGCATTTCTTGGTTTCTTAACCATCATCCTCGTGCTGGCCCTGATCATGAGCAAGAAGAGCTCCACTCTGATTGCCCTCATCATCATCCCGGTCATCACAGGATTCATCACCGCCTTTGTAAAGGCACCTCAGACGATCATCGACGCCGCCGCGCAGAAGGCTGCGGATGCCGGCACAGAGTTCGTCACACCTGTTGTCACCTTCGGTGACCAGCTCACACAGACCTTCAAGTCTGTAACCGGCTGGATGGGCTCAGGCCTTACCAGCATCGCCGCTACCGGCGTTATGTTCATCTTCGCGATCCTGTTCTTCTCGACCTGCTCCGACGCGGGCGTTTTTGATCCGATCATCGCGAAAATCCTGAAGTTTACCGGCAATGACCCGGTAAAGGTTGCCATCGGCACATTCATCATCGGCTGCATCTGCCACCTCGACGGTTCGGGCGCAACCACATTCCTGATCGCAATCCCCGCATGCATGCCTCTGTACAAGAAGCTGAAAATGAACTACTGGGTTGAGGCCACCATCGTGGCACTGGCCGCAGGTATCATGAACGTCATGCCCTGGGGCGGCCCTACCATCCGTGCGGCTACCGCGATTTCCGGTCTGGGCTATGAAGTAACCGCTGCACAGCTCTGGGTCGGCATTATGCCTGCCTGGATCGTAGGCCTTGTTATGGCGTGCCTGTGCTCCGCATGGCTCGGCAAAAAGGAAGCAAAGAGAATCGCAGCAGGCATTGCTGCGGATCCCACGGAAGTCGCTGAGACAGAGACTGCCGAGGTCAACAAGGATCTCATCCGCACCGGCTGGAGATGGTATTTCAATGTCTGCCTGATCCTTGTCCTTCTGTTCATCCTGATCAAGGGACTTCTTTCCCCTGCGGCAACCTTCATGATCGGCTTCTGCATTCTGCTGATTGTCAACTATCCCAACGTCGCACAGCAGCACGACATCATCAACAGCCATGCCAAGGCTGCGTTCCTGATGGTTTCCATCGTTTTCGCAGCGGGCGCCTTCACAGGTATCATGAAGGGCTCGGGCATGCTGACAGCAATGACAGACGCTCTGGTTGCGATTATCCCGAATTCCGTAGGAAAGGTCATGGCTCCGATCGTCGGTATCTTAGGCGTACCGCTTTCACTCCTGTTTGACCCGGATTCCTTCTACTATGGCGTTATGCCTGTTATCGCGAACGCGGTTGCAGCCATGGGCGGCTCCGCAGTTGCGGTTGCGAAGGCTTCCATCATGGGCCAGATGACACTCGGCTTCCCGCTGTCCCCTCTGACCGGCGCAACATTCCTTCTGCTCGGTCTTGCAGGACAGGACCTCGGCGATCACCAGAAGCACACACTGCCGCTGGCATGGTTTGTTTCCATCGTCATGGTTATCGTCGGCTGCGTCTTCTGCGGACTGCTGGCATCCGCTTAATTTCCGCGGATCAATAAACCTTTAGTATTGCAGGCTGCCTGCGGGCTAAGAGGATATAATTTATAGATAAGATCTTGTTTTATATCCTCCTGTCCGCAGGCTTTTTAAAATCATTTACATTACAAATGGAGAGAGATATGGATAACGAAAGAGCAAAGCAGCCCCAGGCATTGGAAGATGTTATCGTTCTGGACCTCACCAGAGTCGTTGCCGGCCCTTATGCGGGATCAATCCTCGGCGATTTCGGCGCAAAGGTCATCAAGATCGAGGTCCCCGGAAAGGGTGACGACGCAAGAGCATACGGCCCTTACAGAAACGGTGAGAGCGTATACTATGCAAACCTGAACCACAACAAGAAGGGCATCACCCTGAACCTGAAGGCAGACGAGGGCAAGGAAGTATTAAAGAAGCTCGTCAAGAAGGCAGACGTCCTGATCGCGAACTATCGTCCGGGCGTTATGGAGAAGCTCGGCCTCGGCTATGAAGTACTCAAGGAGATCAATCCCAGGCTGATCTACGGATCCGTTTCCGGATTCGGAACCTACGGCCCTTATTCCCAGAGACCCGGCTATGACATCATTTCCCAGGCTATGGGCGGTCTGATGAGCGTCACAGGTCCCGAGGGCGGTGATGAGACACGTTCCGGCAACGCCATGGGTGATATCCTCGGCGGCATGAACCTTGTCATGGGCGTTTCCATGGCACTGTATGCAAGAGAAAGGACCGGCAAGGGACAGAGAATCGATGTTTCCCTTGTTGACTCCGTTGTTGCCAGCCTTGAGAACGCATATATCCGTTATTTCGAATCCCACAAGCTCCCTGTCCGCATGGGCAACGCGTACGCTTCCATCGCTCCGTACGATTCCTATCAGGCAAAGGACGGCAAGGTCATTATCGCCTGCGGCAACCAGAAGCTTTATGAGAAGCTCTGCCGCGAGGTTCTTGATATGGAATGGATGATTACCGACGAGCGCTTCCTTACAGTTCCGCTCCGTGTCCAGAACAACAAGATCCAGAAGAAGTACATCGAAGAGTGGACATCCAAGTACACGGTTGCCGAGGTTGTTGACATGGTTCTTTCCAAGGGTATCCCCGCAGGTCCCATCAACAACGTCGCACAGATCGTGGAAGACGAGCATATCCGTGACGCGCGCGAGATGTTCGTGAAGGTCGACCACCCCGTAATCGGACCTATGGTCGTCAACGGCAACCCCATCAAGCTCCTTGATATGATGCCGCGCGTCAATTATCCCGCTCCCACACTGGGACAGCACAACGAAGAGATCCTCAAGGGCTTCCTTGGACTCTCCGAAGAAGAGTATGCTGACCTGGTTGAGAAGAAAGTCATATAAAGTACTGCTAACAGAAAGGAAGAAGCTATGAAAAAAGTTGCAATCGGCGGTGGCCAGGGCTTCTGGGGCGATTCCCCGGATGCCGCGATCCACATGATCCGCAACGCAGATATCCAGTACATGGGCTGTGATTATCTTGCTGAGCTGACGCTTTCCATCATGGCAAAGCAGCAGCTGAAGGATCCGACAAAAGGCTTTGCACCCGACTTCCAGACACGTATCCTCAAAGAAGCCGGCAAGGAAGCCTGGCAGAAGCACATCCGTATCTGCACAAACGCAGGCGGTATGAACATTAAGGGCTGCGTTGACGGAATCAAGGACTGGGCTGAGAGCGAAGAGATGAAGGGCTACAAGATCGGCTACGTTCTCGGTGACAACATCAGGGACAAGATCCCCCAGCTTCTGGCAGACGGCTGGACATTCCCGAACTTTGACTACGACGGCGACTTCAACGACATCGTAGACAAGATCTACAACTGCAATGTCTACATCGGCCACGAAGGAATCGAGGGATGCCTTGAGCAGGGCGCGGATGTGGTTATCACAGGACGTGCTGCGGACTCCGCTCTTTTCCTCGCTCCCCTGAAGTATGAGTTCGGCTGGGCAGCGGACGACTGGGACAACCTCGCAAGAGGCATCATGGCCGGCCATATGCTTGAGTGCGGCGGACAGGGCGCAGGCGGAAACTACATGTACGACTGGCGCGGCGTACCGCGTATGGATGAGCTCGGATTCCCGATCGCGGAGCTGACCGAGGATACCATGGAGATCACCAAGGCTCCCGACTGCGGCGGCATCATCTGCGAGCAGTCCGTCAAGGAGCAGTTCCTGTATGAGGTTCACGATCCGGCCAACTACTGGACACCGGACGTTGATGTCGATATCAGCAACGCGACAATTACACAGGTCGGCGAGAACCGTGTCCGTGTCGGCGGCATCAAGGGTAAGAAGAGACCTGATACCTTAAAGCTCTGCGTAGGCTATCACAAGGGCTGGAAGACAGTCAGCATGCTCAGCTTCGCATGGCCGGATGCTTATGAAAAGGCTCAGTACTGCGCCGAAGTAATCATGAAGAAGATGCAGAGACGCGGCATGAAGGC
>ODAI011404477.1_pt1 | contig 26955 bp, 21 predicted proteins | sample 1539321 | NCBI WGS metagenome assembly ODAI01 (sample SAMN02144231, study PRJEB22623) | gut metagenome | biome: sheep rumen | host: Ovis aries | place: New Zealand
TGACCGGTAAGGTCGCCAGAATGACCGATTTCGGCGCTTTCGTAGAGCTTGAGCCCGGCATCGACGCTCTCCTGCATGTATCCCAGATTGCCAGAGAGCACATCGAGAAGCCTTCAGACGTTCTGAAGACCGGCCAGGAAGTAACTGCCAAGATCGTTGATTTCAACGAAGACAGCAACAAGATCAGCCTGAGCGTTAAGGCCCTTCTGATTGAGCAGGAGAGAGCCAGAAGAGCGGAAGAGAGAGCAAGAGACAACGCGGATGTCGTTTCCGTTGATATCGAAGCTTACGCCGCACAGAATCAGGACGAAGAGTAATCTGAACCTGACCCGCAAATAAAAATGAAAGTGGAGTCCCTGAGGGGACTCCATTTTTATGGTGTGCCGGCCGCGGCAGGCAGGATTTTACTGTTCCGGAAGCGGACTTTATGCTACACTTAAGTCTGAAGTTCCGGGCGCGAGCCCCAAAACAGTTTTTGCATGAAACAGAGTGACGGTAATGCGTATAATTTCAAGACCTCTTACACAGGTGCCCGATGAAGCCTCCCTGGCCCTGATCGGCCCGGCTTCGGACCTGCTCTTTATAGATATAGAGACCACCGGCCTGTCCAGGGAGAACAATCATGTCTATCTGATCGGCTGCGCCTATTATCAGCCCGAAGGATGGCACATGATCCAGTGGTTCGATAATACCGGTATCGATGAGAAACAGATCCTGTCTTCCTTCCGCATCTTCGCGGCGGAGTACCGCTGTCTGGTCCATTACAACGGGAGCCGGTTCGACATTCCTTTTCTGCAGAGGCGGCTGACCCTGAACGGACTGGAGCCGCTGCCGGATCAGATGCGGTCCATGGACCTTTACGGGGTAGTCCGTCCTTACAAACGCCTGCTGGGGCTGCCGGATTACCGCCAGCAGACCCTGGAAGCCTACCTGTCAACGGGCAGGACGGAAGAACAGTCCGGCAAAGACCTGATCCGGACCTATAAACAGTATATTGCCAATCCCTGCCAGGAACTGCTGGATCCCATCCTCCTGCATAACCAGGCGGATCTGGAAGGGCTCGCGGGCATCCTGCCGGTCATGTCCTACCAGTACCTGTCCCGCTCCACGGTCCGTGTCAGAAAAGCCCAGGCCAATTATTACAGGGATACGGAAGGGAAACCGGCGGAAGAGCTGCTCCTTCATTTTTCACTGGACACCCGTGTGCCGGTCCCCCTTTATTCCTCGCTGGACGGCTGCCATGTCAAGATCGAGGGAGACAGGGGCCTTTTGAAAGTGCCGCTTTATAATGAGGTCATGAAGTATTTCTACGCCAACTATAAAGACTATTACTATCTGCCCGAAGAGGATATGGCCATCCATAAATACATCGCCGGCTATGTGGACAGGGACCACCGTGTCCAGGCCCGGGCGGAGACCTGTTATACCAGAAAGCCCGGCGTATTCCTGCCCCAGTGGCAGGACGGAGAGGGCGGACTCTTTGTGACCCCTTTCTTCCGCCGCGGTTACAAAGACCCGGATTATTTCTTTGAATTTACCGAAGCGCATAAAAAGGACAGGCAGTTCCTGTCGGAATACGCCGCTTATGTTTTCGGGCACATTCTGGAAGCCGGATAAGCGGTCCGGATTCCCATACAATACAGAGCACAGAAAGGATTTATTATGCAGGTATTATATAAAAGCACCAGATCTGACCAGGCACCCATCAAAGCCTCCCAGGCCGTACTGAAAGGCCTGTCCGATGACGGCGGACTGTTCGTTCCCGATCATATCCCTGCCTTTGACCATACCATGGGGGAATTTGCCGCCATGGATTACCGGGAGACTGCCTATCAGGTCATGAAACTGCTCCTGTCCGATTATACGGAAGAGGAACTCAGGTATTGTATTGAACATGCCTATGACAGCAAATTCGATATTCCCACGATGACAGCCCTGCATGAGACCTCCCATGCCTATTACATGGAGCTCTTCCATGGTCCCACACTGGCTTTCAAGGATATGGCCCTTTCCATTCTTCCCTATCTGCTGACCACTGCGGCCCGGAAGAACGGCATGGACAAGGAGATCGTTATCCTGACCGCCACCAGCGGAGATACCGGCAAAGCGGCCCTGGCCGGATTCGCCGATGTCCCGGGCACCCGGATCATGGTTTTTTATCCCCGTGAAGGCGTCTCTACCATCCAGGAACGCCAGATGGTCACCCAGAAGGGAGCCAACACCAAAGTCGTCGGCATCTGGGGCAACTTTGACGATGCCCAGACCAGCGTCAAGCAGATTTTTACCGATGAAGGGCTGCGGGCGGAGATGGATAAGAAGGGATTCTGCTTCTCTTCGGCCAACTCCATCAATATCGGGCGCCTGGTCCCCCAGATCGTTTATTATGTGTATGCCTACGCGGAACTGCTCCGGCAGGGTAAGATCAAAGAAGGCGACCCTGTCAATTTCGCGGTCCCGACCGGGAACTTCGGCAATATCCTGGCCGCTTATTACGCGAAGCGGATGGGCCTGCCTGTAGGCCGGCTGGTATGCGCCTCCAATTCCAATAAGGTCCTGTTCGATTTCTTTAAGACCGGCTGTTATGACAGACGCAGGGATTTCGTACTGACTACTTCCCCGTCCATGGACATCCTGATTTCCAGCAACCTGGAGCGTCTGCTTTACCATATCTCCGGCGACGATTACAGGACCCCTGCCCGGCTGATGCGGCAGCTTTCCGAGGAAGGCGCCTATGAGATCACGCCGCAGATGCGGGAAGCCCTGGAACTGTTCCGGGGCGGCTATGCCGAGGACGGGGATACGGCGGAGAGGATCCATCAGGTCTTCGAAATGGATGGTTATGTCCTGGATCCCCATACAGCGGTCGCCAGCTATGTCTACGACCTGTATGTGGAGAAGACAGGCGATACCACCCCGGCTGTGATCGATTTTACGGCCAGCCCCTACAAGTTCGAACGGGCGGTCATGAGCGCCCTGGGCAAACCTTCCGATCTTCCGGATCTGGATCTGGCGGATCAGCTGTGCCAGGTATCCGGCATACCGGTACCGGCGGCGATCAGCGGCCTCCGTACGGCCAGGACCATGCACAGGACCGTCTGCGACCGGGAAGACATGGAAAAAGAAGTCAGAGATTTCCTGGGCCTTTGATCCGCTGCTGTCGGCAGAAGGGGCTGCAGACTATGCTTTGTATATGTGAATTGTGTAAAATGAGAACACGCGGGCCCGGCACCGCCGGGCCGCGTGAGGAGGAATCGGAATGGACTTCCTGGAACTGATATCAATCGGAGCAGGCATGTATATACTTTACGCTGCTTTCCTGCTCAGGAGCAAAGGAGTGCTGACAAAGGGGATCTTCGTATCCAGCAAGGTGAATCCGGACAGGATCCGTGACAGGGAAGGCTTTATCCGCGCCATGTTCCCGGTGTCTTTGCTGATGGGACTTGCCCTGATCGCGTCCGGCGCCATCGGCATGCTGATTGACAAGACCACATCTTTCGGCTATTATGTCAGTCTGGCATCCATCGGGGTCGCTTTCCTGCTGGTCGTCCTGTTCGTGCTCCGGCTCCGTGCCTGTGAAGACAAATTCTATTGACCGTACAGGGAAAGTCCGGCGGCAGCCCATATACAAAGCTGTTAAGCAAAACACATATACTCAGATCTTAAGCAAAACGCATATGCGGCGCCCTTATGCAAATTGCCGAAAGTGCCGAAAGTGACTTCCGGACATAAAGGATTTGTAGGAAAAAGCTCCTTTTTATGGTATAATCTATACAACCGAAGTGTTGTTTCTGCTATTTTGAACCTACAATTACTTTAAACGGGAGTCTTATATCGCTGCAGAAGCTGCCACACCTTCGGCGCCCGGCGCCATGGCAGAGGAAGGCAAAAGCTGCAGCTGCGGTAACACCCACCTGGCTGCGTGCTAGGAGTCAAAATGCAGTTATGATCCTTCGGTTTTTTACGGTTTTCAGAGGAACGAATATTGGAAATCAAACGCTTCAAAAAATACAGTCTGTTTAAAAAAGAGGAGATCCGGCCTGCATCCATCGGGGCGGCGCTTCTTTTTTCTTTTTGTCAGTATTTACTGATCGAGACCGGGATCCGGAACCCTTTCGCGGGCTTCGAGCCGGTCCATATCCTGTATATCTGCGCGGGCGTCTTCGACCTGCTCTATCTGAATCTGATCCTGACGCTTCTCACAGGCAGAAAGTCTGTCGCTTTCGCAGTGACGACTACAGCTGCGCTGGTCCTGAGCCTGGTCAATCATTATACCTGGCTTCTGCACGGGGAACCCTTTACATTTGATGAACTGAAGAACGCCGGGACGGCCATGGGCGTACTGGACAGCTACCGGCTGGCCCTGACTCCGCAGGTCCTTCTGATCATCCTGGGGGCCATTGTCGTGTTTTTTGCCGGTTTTCTTGTATTCCGTCTGCGCAGGAGCTCCCGGAAGGTGACTGCCAAATGCCTGCTGGTCCTGCTGCCCCTGGTCTGGCTCTTTCTGATGACCGGCAGGGTCATTCCCAGAAGCGGTTTCGGCTGGTCCTGGAAGAACGCAGTCAATACCTATGGCTATCTGCCGTCCATGCTGCGGGAGAGCCGCAACCGTATGGTCCCCTATAAAAAACCGGCCGGCTATGACAAAAAAGAAACGGTCGGATACGCCGATTCCTATGACAGCCCCGCCATGCGGGGGAAGAACCATCCGGATGTGATCCTGATCCTGAACGAGACATTCTTTGATTTCGACAGGCTTATAGAAATAGACAAAGACGGGCCGGTCTTTACCAGGATCCCGGAGCTGGACAACTGCATCCGGGGCTATACCGTGGTGCCCGGTCCCGGCGGCGGCACCAACAAGTCGGAATATGAGCTGCTGACCTCCAACAGCCTGCATCAGATCACCAGCGGCACGCCTTTTAACATGCTGGATCTGGAGGGGGCCTGCTCGGTGGTCACGTATATGAAGAACAGGGGCTATCAGACCCTGGGCACCCATCCCCAGAACGCGTCCAATTATAACCGGGAGGTCGCTTATCCGGCCCTGGGCTTCGACCAGACGCGCTGGATCAAAGATTACTCCGGTCTCGAGCATTATGGAGACAGGCCTTATCCGACCGACGCTTCCGTCTACCGTCAGCTGACGGAATGGTATGAGCAGATGGGGGACGGTCCCCGGTTCATCTACTGTCTGACCATGCAGAACCATGGGGACTGGGATCTGAATGATCCGTCCCAGGATACCATCCATGTCCTGGATGACTACGGGGAATATACGGACCAGCTGTCGGAATTTATGTCCTGCGTGGCACTTTCGGATCAGGCTTTCGGGGAGTTGACGGATTATTACCGGAATGTGGACCGGGACGTGATCATTATCATGACCGGGGACCATTGTCCCCACTTTACCCTGGAGATGATGCGGACCTATACGGACTGGCCGGATGAAGTCATGGACATCCCCATCCGTTCCACGCCTTTTATCATCTGGGCCAATCACGACGGCCTGCTGAAGGACTATATGAGTGCCGAGCAGGCAGACCTGTCCGGGGAATCCTACAGCCGGGCCATTACCATAGGCCTCAATGAACTGGTCCCTTCCGCCCTGCAGGCAGCAGACATGCCCCTGTCCGGCTACTACAGCTCGCTCTGCGATCTGCGTCCTGAAGTCCCGGTCCTGCACTGGGGCCTGTATCTGGACCGGTACGGGATCCGTCACGAGCTGGATGAGAAAAACGAATATTATGAAGACCTGCGCAGATATTTCAGCCTGGAATACCTGAACCTGAAGGAAGGGAACAGGTATTCCTTCTTCCAGTAAAAAATGAACCGGAAGTCTGACGCCTGGTTCAAATGAACCGGATAGTCTGACGCCCGGTTCATATTGTGCTTGACATTTAGGGCGGGAAAACTATAATAAATATTTGTATGCTTTACATATTGACATCAAAGACTTTGATGGAGACAGAGCGCCAGCGTTTTCGGACAGGGCCCGCAGGGTCCGCGACAGAGAAAGAGCTCACCGGCTGAAAGGTTCTTCGAAGAAAACAGGCGCTTATTCACTCCGGAGTTGTCCGTGCCAAAGGAGTCCCGTCAGGCGGAACCTGACAGGGGAGAACGAGTAGTGCGGATCGGGCGGTCCCGTTACAGACCATTGAGTGCCTGCGCCCTGTGCGCGGGAATGCGGGTGGTACCGCGGAGTCCTGTTGTTGAACCGGCTTCGTCCCAGTCTGGGACGGAGCCTTTATTATTGTTTAAAGAGGTGTATAGATGGAAGACAAGATCAAAGAATTGCAGGCACAGATGGCCGAAGCGATGAAAAACATTTCTTCCAAGGAAGAGCTGGCAGATTTCTGGCAGACCTACCTTGGCAAGAACGGACAGGTCGCGGGACTGATGAAGAATCTGCGCTCTGTATCCAAAGAAGACCGCCCCGCCATGGGCAAACTGGTCAACCAGCTCAAGAAGGAGACGGAAGAGCGCTACCAGAAGGCCAAGGAGAAACAGGAAGCCCTGGAGCTTGCGGCCCGTGACAGGAAGGAACAGATCGATATTACCCTGCCCGCCAAAAAGCGGACGGTAGGTTCCCTCCATCCCCTGACGCTGACCCGGAATGAAATGGTCAACGTGTTCTCCGGTATGGGTTTTGAGATCTATGACGGCGCGGAGATCGAAGATGACGATCATAACTTCACCAGACTGAACGTGCCGCAGAACCATCCCTCCAGGGACATGCAGGACACCTTCTATATCACAAAGGATATTCTGCTGCGGACCCAGACCAGTACCGGCCAGATCCGCTATATGGACGCCCACAAGCCTCCGCTCAAGATGCTCTCCCCCGGCCGTGTTTTCCGTTCCGACTCGGACGCCACCCATTCCCCCATGTTCTCCCAGATGGAAGGCCTGGTCGTAGACCGCCACATCACCCTGGGCGACCTGCAGGGCATGCTGGAGAAATTCTGCCAGCAGATCTTCGGCGAGAACGTCCGCACCAGACTGCGCCCCAGCTATTTCCCTTTCACGGAGCCCAGCGTAGAGATCGATGTCAGCTGCTTCAAGTGCGGCGGCGAAGGCTGTTCCCTTTGTAAGGGCACAGGCTGGATCGAGATCCTGGGCGGCGGCGTTGTCCACCACAAGGTCCTTGCCAACTGCGGCATCGATCCCGAAGAGTATTCCGGCTTTGCCTTCGGTATCGGCATCGAACGGATCGCCATGCTGAAATACGGGATCAACAACATCGGACTGCTCACCCGGAATGACCTGCGTTTCCTCAGGCAGTTCCAGGAAGTATAAGGCATCCGTCAGATAGGAGGAATAAGATCATGAGAGTACCTTTCAGCTGGCTGAAAGAATATGTAGATATAGACTGCAGCGCCCGGGAGCTTCAGGACATCCTGTTCGGCTGCGGCTTTGAAGTAGAAGAACTGATCGATCTGGCCGGTGATTTCAACCGTGTCGTGGTCGGTGAAGTGACCGAGTGCGTTCCCCAGGAAGGGACCCATCTCTTCCTGTGCAAGATCGACGCCGGCGAATACGGCAAAGACATCGAGATCAGCACCGGCGCCCCCAATGTATATCAGGGCATGAAGACGGCCGCGGCCCTGGATGACTCCACCCTGCCCGGCGGCATCCACATCAAGGCCCGCAAGATGCAGGGCCATATGTCTTACGGCATGCTCTGCTCCGGCGAAGAGCTGGGCCTCAATGAGGACCTGTTCCCCGGTTCCGAAGTCTACGGTCTGCTGGATCTGCCCAAAGACAGCGTCAACGGCACGCCCATTGCCGAGGTGGTGGGCCTCAATGATTATATCTTTGATATCGCCCTGACGGCCAACCGTCCCGACTGCAACTCCATCCTCGGCATGGCCAGAGAAGTGGCGGCCGCCCTGGACAAGCCCCTGAAGATGCCTGCCACGGATTACGAATGCACCGATTATGAATTCGAAGGCTTCCAGGTCAGTGTGGAAGCGCCTGAATTCTGCCCCCGTTATACAGCCCACGGCGTCCACAATATCCGCTATGATCAGTCTCCCCAGTGGATGAAGCGCTATCTGGCCCTCTGCGGCCTGCGCAGCATCAGCGTTGTGGTCGATATCACCAACTTCGTGATGCTGGAAATGGGCCAGCCCATGCACGCTTTCGACCTGGAGAAACTGGAATCCAACCGGATCATCGTCAGAAGGGCCGTTGAGGGAGAGAAGATCGTGACGCTGGACGGTAAGGAATTCACCCTGAATCCGGAGAACCTGATGATCTGCGACGGCTCCAAGCCTGAATGCCTGGGCGGCATCATGGGCGGTCTGTCCTCCGAGATCACGGAGAATACAAAGGAGCTTCTGCTGGAATGCGCCAAGTTCGAGCGTGACAACATCCGTAAGACTTCCAGGAGCCTGGGCCAGAGCACGGATTCCTCCGCGCATTATGAGAGGGGCGTTTCAGAATATACAGTCGAGCTGGGCATGGCAAGAGCCCTGCATCTGATCCAGGAACTGCAGGTCGGTGAAATTTCCAGATCTCACTTTGATATTAAGAACGGCCAGCCTTTCGAAGGCCCTTATGAAGAGGACGGTCTCCACTTCACCGGTACCCTGAGCGGCATCAACCGCATTCTGGGCATCGAAGTGCCCGCTGACACAGTACTGGATATCCTGCGCAGGCTTTCCTTCAAGGTCACCAGGGACGGCGACCATCTGGATGTGACCGCGCCCCGTTACAGGGAGGATATCGAGATCGGCGATCCCGATCTGGCTGAGGAAGTCATCCGTGAATACGGCTATGACAAGATCATCCCCACCTTCATGAAGGACGCGACCGTGACCAGCGGCGGCCTGACGCCGGAGCAGCAGCGCAGGGAGAAGGTCAAACAATGCATGTGCGCCCAGGGTTTCTATGAGATCCAGACACTGTCCTTCTACTCCGACGCCGATCTGGACGCCCTCCATTTCGCGGCGGACGCTGTCGAACGAAAGTGCATCCGGATCCTGAATCCGATTACGGACCGTCTGTCCATCATGCGTACGACCATGGCGCCTTCCCTGCTGACCACGGTGGTCGACAATATCAAGTTCGGCAACATGGAAGGCCGTATGTTCGAACTGGAGAACGTCTATTTCCCCAAGTCCCTGCCTGTGACAGAGCTGCCCGATGAGATCCCGCATCTGGGCTTCGCGGTCTACGGCAATGACGAAGACTTCTTCACGGTCAAGGGTGCCGTCGAAGGACTGGCTCAGGAATTCGGCCTGACTTTCGAGTATGAGAGGGCCCAGGATGTGTCTTACCTGCATCCCGGCATTGCTGCCTACATTGTCTGTGAAGGCGAGAGGATCGGTGTCTTCGGCAAGATTTCCAACCTGGTCACCTCCGAGCTGAGCCTGCCCAAGGACAGCAAGGCCAATCATAAGATCTTCCTGGGCGAGATCGATTATCCCAAACTGGTCTCGCACATCAGGACGTTCGTTTACAAGCCTGTTTCCGAGTTCCCGGCCGTGGTCCGTGACCTGGCTCTGGTCGCTGATGAAGCGCAGGAGTGCGGCACCATTGTCAAAGAGATCAAAAACGCATGCCCCGCTGTTTCAGAGGTCGAGCTCTTTGATATTTACAGAAGCATGGCCATCGGCAAGGGCAAAAAGAGCATGGCGTTCAAGATCACCTTTGTCTCTGATGAGAAGGCCCTTTCACCCGAAGATGTCAACCGCTTTATCAAGAAGATCCTGGGCAACCTGAAGTTCCGCCTGGGCGTTGAAATGCGGTAAAACCAAAAAGGGCTTCGGCTGCCGGCCGAAAAGAGTCATATATACAGCCTGAACGCTGTCATTCGAAAAAACCGCAGGGGGTCCGGACAATAACCTTTGTCCGGACCCCCTTGCCTGCCGCCGCTTTTATGTGTACAATGGAGTTTCGGGCGGCTTTCATCCCGGGCGCGCAGATACTGCCTGTCCGGGCCGGCGGAACAGATCCGGCCGTCTGCAGGAAGCGGATCCGTCTTCCGCGGCATAATTTGAAAGGACATCATATATGGAAAGACTGAATGCATGGAACACCTATGACCTGGAGATGCAGAAGGCCTGCAATGAACTGGCGGCCGACTACATGTCCTTTATGGACCGGAGTAAAACGGAACGGGAATGTATTGACTTTTTCGTGAACGAAGCGGAAAAGAACGGATATACGGAACTTTCCCGGGCGATCGCCGAAAAGAAACAGCTCGCACCCGGAGACGGCATTTACAGCGTATGGATGAACAAATCCATGGTACTGTTCCGGATCGGAGAACAGCCCATCGAAGAGGGACTCAACATCCTGGGGGCCCACATTGACTCTCCCAGACTCGACGTCAAGCAGAATCCCCTCTTTGAAGAAGGCGGCTTAGCCATGCTGGATACCCATTATTACGGCGGGATCAAGAAATACCAGTATGTGACCCTGCCCCTGGCCATCCACGGCGTGGTCGTCAAAAAAAGCGGGGAGACCGTGATCCTGCAGATCGGAGAGGATGAGGATGATCCGGTCTTCTTTATTTCGGATCTCCTGATCCATCTGGCCCAGGACCAGATGCAGAAGCCGGCCTCCGAAGCCGTAGAAGGAGAAGCCCTGGATCTGATCATCGGCAGTAAGCCCCTGATCATTGACGCCAATACCAAAGCGGGCCGGGAGGGCAAGGAACCTTCCGCCAAAGGGGCGGTCCGGGACGCCATCCTGACCATCCTCAAACAGAATTATGATATCGAGGAGGCGGATTTTGAATCCGCGGAGCTGGAGATCGTGCCGGCCGGCCGGGCCAGAGAGGCCGGGTTCGACCGGAGTATGATCCTCAGCTATGGCCAGGATGACCGTGCCTGCGCCTATCCCTCCTTCCGGGCCCAGATGGAGACTGGAAAGACTGCCAGGACCTCCTGCACCCTGCTGGTGGACAAGGAGGAGATCGGGAGCGTGGGCGCCACCGGCATGCGGTCCCGCTTTTTCGAGAATGCCCTGGCCGAGGTCATGGCCCTGTGCGGCCAGTACAGCGAGCTGGGCCTGCGCAGAGCCCTGGCAAACAGCTGCATGCTGTCCTCGGATGTCAGCAGCGCCTTTGATCCCGGTTATGCCGCCCGCTTTGAGACCAAGAATACAGCCTATCTGGGAAGAGGACTGGCCCTCAACAAGTATACCGGCTCCAGAGGCAAGTCGGGCAGTAACGACGCCAATGCCGAATACATCGCCCATCTGCGCAGGATCTTTGAGGAGGCGGAGGTGCTGACCCAGACAGCGGAGCTCGGCCGCGTGGACGCGGGCGGCGGCGGCACCATCGCCTACATCCTGGCTTTGTATGGCATGAATGTCATTGACAGCGGCGTTCCGGTCCTGTCCATGCATTCCCCCTGGGAGGCGACCAGCAAGGCGGACATTTACGAAGCCTGCCGGGGCTACCAGGCCTTTCTGCAAAAGGCCAGCCTGCGCAGCTGACCCCGCCCCCGAGACCCAAGAATGGAGACAGATTTCATGTCAGATACAATACAGACACAGACCGGCCTGCGGACGGCGGACTACTGGTTCGACCTGCCCCAGGAGCTGATCGCCCAGGATCCCCTGGAGGACAGAGACCTGTCCCGGATGCTGGTCATGAACCGAAAGACCGGACAGATCGAGCATAAGATCTTCCGGGATATCATAGATTATCTGGATCCGGGCGATACCCTGGTCCTGAACGATACCAGGGTCATTCCGGCCCGGCTCCTGGGCACCAAGGAAGGGACCGGGGCCAACGCCGAAATCCTGCTCCTGAAGCGCCGGACCGGGGATGTATGGGAGACCCTGGTACGGCCCGGCAAGAAACTCCGCCCCGGCGCCAGGGTGTCCTTCGGGGACGGCCTGCTCCGGGCCGAGATCCTGGAGATCATCGAGGACGGCAACCGCCTGGTCCGTTTCGAGTATGAGGGGATCTTTGAGGAGGTCCTGGACCGGCTGGGCCAGATGCCCCTGCCCCCCTATATCACCCATAAGCTGGAAAATCCCGAGATGTACCAGACGGTCTACGCCAGATACAGCGGCTCCGCCGCGGCGCCGACCGCCGGCCTCCATTTTACGGATGAACTGCTGGACCGGATCCGGGAAAAGGGGATCAACCTTGCTTTTGTGACCCTGCATGTAGGCCTGGGGACCTTTCGTCCGGTCAAGGTGGAGGATGTCACCACCCATAAGATGCATACCGAATGGTATCAGGTATCCGCGGAAGCCGCTGATCTGATCAACCGCACGAAGGCCCTGGGACACCGGGTCATCTGTGTGGGGACTACCAGCTGCAGGACCGTGGAGAGCGCGGCCGCGGAGGACGGGACCGTACTGGCCGGCGCGGACAATACGTCCATTTTTATTTATCCGGGCTACCGGTTCAAGGTCATGGACGCCCTGATCACCAATTTTCACCTGCCCGAATCCACACTGGTCATGCTGGTGTCGGCATTCGCGGGCAGAGAGCAGGTCCTCCATGCCTACAAGACGGCAGTGGAACGCAGATACAGGTTCTTTTCCTTCGGGGATGCCTGCTATTTTTACTGACCGGGCAGATTCTTTGGTCAGTTGACCTCTGCTGAAGGACTAAGGCAATAAATATATTGGAAAACATCCACACAGTATGTTAGAATAGGAGATAATGATGGTAAGGTATGTCAACCGGAATGATCCGGAGGGCATCCTGCCGGTTATGGATGCGGAGAATATATGGCAAGGAAGAATAAACCTGTTACGATCATCGTAGCAGCCCATAAACAATATAGAATGCCGGACGATTCAATGTATCTTCCTGTTCATGTCGGTGCGGAGGGTAAAAAGGCGGCTGACGGAAGTGATCTGGACCTTGGATATGTCAAGGATAATACAGGAGACAACATTTCCGAAAAGAATCCCCATTACAGTGAACTCACCGGTCTTTACTGGGCGTGGAAGCACATCAATTCCCGTTACGTTGGCCTGGTACATTACCGCCGGTATTTTGCCGGCCGCAGGGTCAGCGGCGATCCTTTCGGAAGGATCCTTCTGGAAAGCGAACTGCGTCCCATGCTCAGACGCTACAGAGTTTTTGTACCCAGAAAACGACGTTATGTGATCGAGACCCTGTATTCACATTATGCCCACACCCATTACGGAACCCAGCTGGATGAGACCAGGAACATCATCAGGGAGAAATATCCGGAATATCTGGAGACCTATGACTGTGTCGTCAGGAGGACCTCCGGTTATATGTTCAATATGATGATCATGCGCAGAGACTTGTTCCGGGAATACTGTTCCTGGCTGTTCGATATCCTGTTCGAGCTGGAGGACCGGGTGGATACCAGCGGCCTGAATTTCTTCCAGGGCCGTTTCTACGGCAGGATCAGTGAGATTATTTTCAATGTGTGGCTGGAGCAGCAGCTCAGGACCGGCCGCCTGCGTGAAGACCAGATCAAAGAGCTTCCCTTCATCTATATGGAAAAGATCGACTGGTTCAAAAAGGGCACTTCCTTCCTTAAGGCAAAATTTCTGCATCAGAAATATGAAAGCAGCTTCTGACAGGAACGGACAGTATTGATGGCACAACCTCAGATTTCGATTATTATACCGGCCTATAACGCCGAAAAAACAATTCAGAAAACAGTGAAAAGCGTCCTTGGGCAGACAGGGCATGGGCTTTCCTATGAGATCCTCATCGTGGAGAACGGGTCCGACGACCGGACCTGGGAGATCTGTCAGGCGATCGCGGACAGGCATCCGGAGACCGTTTTTCCCATGCAGTCTGAAAAAGGGGTCTCCAACGCCAGAAATAAGGGGATCGAAGCTGCCGCGGGCAGCTGGATCGTATTTCTGGACGCGGATGACCGCCTCCTGAAGGGCGCTTTCAAAATGATAGAATCCGACGTACTTGACAGTTCGGCGGATTTTTATATTCACAGCTATATGCACGGCTCCTATCCCATCCATATCTGCGGGGAAGAGGGGCTTCGTTTTGGTGCCCGGCAGGTCGACGCGGCCCGGGCGGACCTGCTGCGCAGGCCCACCCATACCATGACGGTCTGGTCCAAGCTCTTCCGCAGGAAGATCATTATGGACCGCGGCATCCGCTTTGATCCGGACCTGCGTCTGGCGGAGGACAGTGATTTTGTGATCCGTTATACAGGCTGCTGCAGGTCCATCTGCTATTCGGACCGCATGTTCTACCGCTACACGATTACGGGACAGTCGGCTGTCCGGACCTGGGACGGGTCCAAAGAGGAGGATTATATCCGGTCTCTGGAGAGGGCTTCCGACTACATGGTGCGGGAAACAGCAGAGGTGCAGGAGGCTTTTGCCGAATATGTCCTGATGCATTTCAATATCCTCATGGTCCGTGAGATCTTTGCCCTGGACAACCCCATGTCTTTCCGGGAGAAACTGGCCCAGATGGACCGGATCAGCCGCAGGGACATATTTGCTTCCGCCATGGGGCAGTTCCGCCCGACAGACTGCCGCAGCGCCAGTATGATGCCTTTTGCCTTACTGCAGCTGGGACTGGTGCCCGCCGCGGGCATGATCTATGAGATCCGGGTCCGGCAGAACCGCTTTAATCAGAGACGAGAAGAAAAGAAACGGGTGAAAAAACGCAGATGAAAAGACAATTAAGCGCGGATGAGATCAAACAGGTCGAACTTGAGATCCTGCTGGCTTTTAAAAAGGCCTGTCTGGACAATCATTTAAAATTTTATCTGGTCGGCGGGACCCTGCTGGGCGCTGTCCGCCATAAGGGCTTTATTCCCTGGGATGATGATATCGACGTGGGCATGCCCCGCCCCGCCTACAATAAACTGATCCGGCTGGAACGGGAGAAAAAGATCCTGCCGGACCACCTGAAGCTGATCTGCCATGAGAACGGCACCTTCCAGTATCCTTTTATGAAGATCGTGGATACCAGGACTACTGTAGATCAGAAATATCTGGAAGGCAGTGTTGCCGAGCATCTCTGGATCGACGTGTTTCCCTTTGACGGCATGCCGGAGGATGACCGGGAACTTGCCCGTCTCTGCAAAAAGGCAGCCGCGATCCGGACTGTCCTGGGCCTGAATTTCTCCAGGGCCGGCCAGGGAAAGACTTTCTTCCGCAGGATGGTCAAACCGGTCCTGACCCCCATTGCCAGAAAGATCGGTCCCGACAGATGCTGCCGGGCCATGGACAGACTGACGGCCAGATATCCTTTTTCTGTTTCCAGATACTGCGGCGGCGTTGTCTGGGGCCTGTACGGGCCCGGAGAGCGGATGGTCAAGGACGAATTCATGAAATCCGACACCGTGACTTTTGAGGGACACAGATTCCCGGCCATGTCCTGCTGGGACAGCTATCTGTCCGGTCTCTACAAAAACTATATGGAACTGCCGCCTGAGGACAAACGGGTCACCCATGAAATGACCGCCTGGATCGAGGAGCCTGCGGAATGAAATATTTTATACAGGAAGTAATCAATGACAAGGGGCTGCAGAAGACAGCCGGCATCAAGGCCAGAGATGATATCGACAGGATCCTGCTGGCGGAGGGCTACCGCCCTGTCCATATTGAAATGGATCAGAACGCCCGCAACGCGGCTTCCCTGCCCAAACGTCTGGGCATCCATTTTGAGATCCGGCAGAAATGGGCAGCGGGGTTAAAGGATCTGACGGCAGGAGACATCCTGCTGATCCAGTTCCCGGTCAGTTCCCATTCCGTCCTGATCGGGGGAGAAGTCCTGGCCTGCCAGAAGCGGGGGGTACGGATCGTACTGCTGATCCATGACCTGGACCTGTTCCGCCACGCGCTCCGCAGCGATGTTTCCCTGCCGGCCAGGATCCGGATCCGGCTGGAGGAAAAATCCCTTCTGGAAAGAGCGGATTATATCATTGCCCACAATATATATATGAAGAAAAAGCTGGCCTCCTTTGGCCTGGACAGCAGGAGGATCCTGACCCTGGGTATTTTCGATTATCTGATCCCCGGGTTTGAAGACCGGATCGGCAGCAGGAAGCCCCTGGAACGGGATCTGCCTGTCATCATCGCGGGATCCATGATGCGCCACAAGGCCGGCTATGTTTATGACCTGCCCGAAGACCAGGCCTTTAATCTGTACGGGATCGGTTATGAGGAAGAAGACCGCCCTGGCGTGGTCTATCACGGGGCCTTCCCGCCGGACGACCTGCCTTTCGCGGTGGAAGGAAGCTTTGGCCTGGTCTGGGACGGCGACACGCGCAGTACCTGCAGCGGTACCTACGGAGAATATCTGAGGATCAACAATCCCCACAAGACCTCCATGTATCTGGCTTCCGGTATCCCTGTCATCATCTGGGAGGATGCGGCGCTGGCGGATTTCGTACGCCGCCACCACTGCGGCATTACGGTCGCTTCTCTGGATGAGATCGGAAAGACCCTGCGGGATATGCCGGAAGAGGAATACAGGCTCCTGGTCAGGAACGCGGCCCGCATGTCCGCGAGACTGCGGAGCGGCAGCTACACACGCAGAGCGCTGGGGATCGTACAAAAGTAAGAGGCCCCGGGACTGCCCCGGGATTGCCCATTGGTATGAGCACATGATAATTAGAACATTTTCGAACAGCACGCTGGACTATGATCCGGATCTGGGGCATTCTTCCCTGGAAGAGCTGCTGGTTTTCACAGGACTGGTATTATGGACCCTGCAGGGCAATATCAGTGATTCCTTATATACCGTTTATATTGATGGTCTGATGTTATCCTGCGTCAGATATTTTGTCATGCTTCTTTTCCTGACGGCCATCATGCTGACGGAGAAGAGCTACCGGATCCGCGTCCTGGCCCTGCTGGCGGCAGGCGGCGTTTTTCTGCTGGAGCTGGAACATATGGCTGCAGACGGCATCAACCTTCTGCAGCTTTTTCTGATGGTACTGGCCTGCCGGAATGTATCTTTCCGGAAGGTCTGCCGGGTCATGTTCTGGTCCGGCCTGGTCAGCTTCCTGCTGATCATAGCCGGCAGCTGGTCCGGTCTGATCTACCGGGAGCCCATGTCCTTTGATTCGGACAGAATGCGGGAATATCTGGGCTATATTTATCCCACCTTCGGCCCTATCCGCTTCTTCGGGCTCACAGCCTGCGGCCTGTACGGCTATACGGATCCTTCCGCCTATGAAAGGGGGCAGACCCGCGGCAGAGGCGTCCCCTGGCTGGTGCTTGCGGCAGCCTGCGCGGTCAACCTGGTCCTTTATGAACTGACGGACACCAACCTGGTCCTGTTCATCGTTCTGGCCTTCCTGGTCCTGTACGCCCTTTGTGTCAAATGCCGTCTGGATCTGTTCCATGACTGTTTTCCCATCCGTCTGCTGGCGGCCGTCATTATGCCTGCGCTCTGCGCCCTGGTCTGGTATGTCAGTGACAGATATAACGCCAACATTCCCATGTGGGTCAGGATCGATGAGTTTACCCATTCCAGGGTCCGTCTCAACCACCAGGGGATCGTCAAGTACGGCGTCCATTTGCTGGGACAGCAGGTGGTCGTCAATTCGGACCAGACGAATATGGATAAATATTTTTATATTGACAGCGGATACATGAAAGCCCTGCTCAGCTACGGTATTCTCTTTACCGTCCTGCTGCTGCTGGTCTACATGCTGATCTTCCGGGCAGCCATCCGGATCGGGGACCGGGTCCTCTGTATCTGGATCCTTTGTATTGCCCTTTACAGTGTTTTCAATAACCTGCTGACAGCGCCCCTGTCCAACTGCTCGTTCCTGGGCATCTGGTACGCGGTCAGGATCCTTCGGGATTACAGCAGGAGGAAGAGGGAAGGAACTCTGGAGGCCTTCTATGAGCAGTCCTAGTGTTAAAAAAAATTTCCTGATGAGCACGGCCTATCAGGTCCTGATCATCATTCTGCCTTTTATCACGACCCCCTATTTTTCCAGGGTCCTGGGGGCCGGTCCGATCGGCGTTTACAGTTATACCCAGTCCTACCAGACTTATTTCTCCATGTTCGCAGCCCTGGGCACCATGTCCTACGGGACCCGGGAGATCGCCCGTTTCCGGGATGACGTGACCAAACGCAGCGTCCTGTTCTGGGAGATCGAGCTGATGACAGTCGTGACGTCTGCCATCTGCATGGTCTTATGGATCGGCTGGATCCTGTTCCACACCAGATACCGGATCTACTATATCGTCCTGAGCATGGGCATCCTGGCGACCATGTTTGATATTTCCTGGTTCTTTAACGGGCTGGAGCAGTTCAAATATACGGTCACCAAGAACGCCGCTTTCAAGCTGATCGGCGTCGCCCTGCTGTTCGCCTTCGTGCACACAAAGGAGGACCTGCTCAAGTATGTGTTCATCCTGACCCTGTCCACCATGGCCGGCAACCTGAGCATGTGGATGTATGTAGGCAAATTCACGGAGAAAGTCGATTTCCGCCGTCTGCGGATCGGACGGCATTTCCGGGAGACCCTGATCTATTTCGTGCCTTCCATCGCCACCTCGGTCTATACAGTCCTGGATAAGATCCTGATCGGCGCCATTACCCATGATGAGCTGGAGAACGGTTATTACGAACAGGCGACCAAGATGATCAACATGATGAAGGCCCTGACCTTCACGTCCCTCAATTCGGTCCTGGGCGCCCGTATCGCCTACCTGTTCGAAGAGAAAAAGTATGAGGAGATCCATGACCGGATCCGCACCTCTGCCAACTATATTATATTCATGGGCGTCGGCATCTGCTTCGGCCTGATCGGTGTCGCCCGGCGTTTTGTGCCTGTGTTCTACGGGCCGGGTTTTGACAGGGTCGCGGATATGCTGATCATGATGAGCCCGCTGACCCTGATCATCGGTATCAGCAACTGCCTGGGCTGTCAGTACTATACGCCATCCGGCAGACGGAGCCTGTCCGCCAGATTTATCGTGGCCGGTTCCTGTCTCAACCTGTGCATGAACCTGCTTCTGATCCCCCGCCTGAAAGGCATCGGCGCGATCTGGGGTACCCTGATCGCGGAGATCCTGATCACGGTCCTGTATATGATCTTCTGCAACGGCTATCTGACCGTCAGGATCCTGGTCACGGACGGCTGGAAAAAGCTGCTGGCCGGCGTGCTCATGTGGGCCGCCATTTTCTTCATGGACCGCTTTTTTACGTCCGACTTTGCCGCCCTCTGTATCGAGGTCGCGGCGGGCGGCTTCCTGTATATCCTTCTGCTGACGCTGATGCGGGACAGGTTCCTGATGGAATTTGTATACGGAAGGATCCTGGGAGGCATGATCGGAAAGATCCGCGGAAAGATTGGAAAATAAAAATTATTCTGAAGTCGAATATGTTTTGAACATCGTACGGAGGAGCAAGTGAAAAAGAAACTGAAAGGCAGGCTGCTGGCCTGCGTGCTCGCTGCCGGTCTGGCCATGTCCGCTATGACATCCCTGGCGGCGGAAACGGAAGACGGTCAGGCGCCTGTGGAGGCGTCTCCCGAAGCCGGAGAGGAGCCGTCCGCGGATGCGGAGGACGGGGAGGATGCCGGCGGAGCGGATACCGGGGATCCGGAAGCCGGATCCGGCACGGAAGACGGGGCCGGAGAAAGGGCCCCGGAAGAGGAAGCGCCCGGTACAGATGACCGTCCTGAAAATAATACGGAAGAAAACAGCGCGGAAGAAGATCCCGATATAACGGAAGAGACCGGTACAGAGGAGACGGAAGATCCCGACGCTCCGCAGGATCCGGCAGAAACAGAAGAGGAAAAGACCTCTGCGGATGACACGATCGACATCCGTTCCGCAGGTGCTTCTTATACGGCCGGCGGCAGGGCCGACCCTGTCGGTACGCCCCTGGATCCGGAGAACCGTGTTTTCCTGGCTGCGGAGACCATCTACGCCGATTATGACGGCGTGGACGCCATGGACATGGAAAGCTGCTGGTATTTCAGCCATCTGTCCCAGAAACAGCAGGGCGTTTACGCGGCCTTTGAATGCTGTTCCCGTAAGCCCGGAGAACTGATCCTTTATCATTTCCGTGACAGAGGAGGCGCTGCTTACACACTGCCCAAAGAGGATGTCGAAGCTGCTTACATGGCTTTCCTTTACGATCATCCCGACTGCTTCTGGATGACCCTGAATTTTGCCTACTCCAGGCAGAGGAACGAGGAAGGCGTTTTCGACGATCATTTCATCAGCGGCGTCCAGCTGTCTCAGAACGCGGCTTCCGCATCGGAAGCATCCTCGAAAAAGGCTGCGCTGGAAGAGGCCGCCGCGGACTGGCTCTCCAATATCGATCTGGACGCGCCGGAAGCGGTCATTGCCCTGGAGATCCACGATCAGCTGATCGACCGGATCAGCTATGATGATACGGCGGAACGGACGTCCGACGCCCACAACGCCTACGGAGCCCTGATTGACCGGGGCGCGGTCTGTGACGGTTATTCGCTGGCCTATAAATATCTGCTGCAGAAAGCCGGGATCCAGGCCATTGTGTGCCCCGGCACTGCCGGCGGCGTCAAGCACGGCTGGAATATCGTACGGCTGGGCGGCAGCTGGTATGAGACGGACTGCACCCATGATGATTTTATTGACGGCCACCGTCATGATCATTACAATCTGACCACCGGGCAGATGTCCGGGGACCACAGCCGGGGCGGCAGCGGCGGCATGCAGATCGGCAGCCTTTGTCCCCAGGCGGAAGGTACTTATTACGACTACGCATATATGCGCGCCGGTATTGAGATGGAAGAATACCGGGATGACTGGCATTACATGCAGTACAGCATAGAGCTGGAGGAAGGCATGGACAGCCGGGACAATCCCATCCGTCTCATGCTGATCAGGGACGGCAGTTACCTGTCTCTGGAAGAGGATCCGGGGGCGGATCTGTGGAATGTGACGGCAGCCGCCATGCTGGACCCTGTCACCCAGTCGCCCCCCCTCTGGCGGGCTTCCGGTTCCTCCGGCAATACGGATCTGGTCACAGTGGCGGAGGACTGGACAGCGGATACCGGATATGTGACCTATCAGAGGGCCGGCGGAGAAGGCGCCCAGGCGGCCATATCGGTCCGGCTGATCTTTGACAATGGAGCCTCTGCGCTTCTGGAAGACAGCCTGCTGGTCGGACGAAACGGCTGGGTCCGCGGGGGCGGCGGCACCCGTTATCTGAAAGACGGCAGCTGGCTGACAGGTTTCCATGAGATCGACGGCAGCACCTACTATTTCGGGAACGATACATGGATGCGGACCGGCTGGAACAGGATCCGGGGGAAATGGTACTATTTTTCAGCCGCGGGCCAGGAGGCTTTCGGGTTCACGGAGATCGGCGGCCATACTTTCCATTTCGGGGAGGATGGCGTCCGGACAGTGGGATGGACGGAAATTGACGGCCATACCTATTATTTCGGAGACAGCGGTGAGATGCGTACGGGAACCAGAAAAATTGACGGCAGATCCTGTACCTTTGATACAGAAGGGAAACTGGAAGGAGAATAAGCGTGAATAAATTTGACAGATACGAATATAACGAAAGAAATTATGTCCGGGAGGTCAGTCTGAAAGCGCTGGTCCGTTACGGCCTGCAGTCCTGGAAGACCATTCTTTGCTGCGGCCTGATCTTTGCCGTCCTGCTGGGCGGATTTTCCGTTTACCGCAACCACGGACGCAAGGAGGAAATGGAAGAGGCCTACGCCAACTATCAGATCAACCTGGACGCCTACAACGCATCCATCAAAGAGCTGCGCAGTGAGATCAAGACGATCCAGGACCAGATCACCAATGAAAGTGATTACCTGGAGACGTCCGTCTATAACAATATCAACCCCTATCATGAGCAGATGGCCAGCGCGGAGCTTGCCATTACCATGACCGACAAGGAACTGTCCGAGGACTCCGCCGGCGGCGACAACGCCGACGCCTACAAAGTCACCAGGGCCAATTCCCTGGTCCGCTCCTACGGCGTTTACATTCTGGACATCATGGATCTGGATACCGTCGCTGCCCAGACCGGTATGGACCGTCGGGCCGTCCGTGAGCTGATCGGCGTCAACTACGCGGAGAATACCAACCTGATCCTGCTGACCGTCCGTCATGAAAAGGCGGAGGTCGCGGAGCAGATCCGTGATTATATCCTGGCGACCATCAAGGACAAAAAGGATATCTTTACCGGGGAATACGGTGAACATACGGTGACCATCCTGGACAAGACCACCCACGAGAATCTGGACAAGACACTGATCACCTACCAGGCAGAACGTATCAACAACATTTCCACCATGACCAAGTCCCTGACAGCGGTCCAGCAGTCCATCACAGAAATGCAGAAACCGGTCCCTGTGACCAAATATTCCAAAAAATGGCTGCTGAAGACCGGTATCATCATGTCGATCCTGGGCTTTGCCGGCGGCTGTTTCCTGGCCCTGCTCTTCCTGATCGTCCGTATGTTGACTACGGGCATCCTGGTCGTGGGCAGCGAGATCAGCAGACGCTTCAAGATCAAGTGCCTGGCTGACAGGACCGAGGACGGCGGCAGCGAGCAGGAGTTCCTGGACAGGATCCTGGCCAAGACAGAGATCTACGGCGCCCGCGAATCCGCGTCGAAATTCCTGATCGTCAGCAGCCTGGGCAAAAAAGAACTGTTCAGCCTGCAGAAAGGCCTGGAGAAACAGGCGGCGGGCGTGAAGGAAAAACTCAGCTTCGATATCGCCCCTATGACGGATACTTCCGCGGAGTCCATGCGGAAGCTGGCGTCTGCTGACGCGGTCATCCTGGCGGAAGCTGTCGGGACGTCCAAATATCAGAAGATCGTCAGTGTCATTGAAACAGTCGGAGAAGCCGGCAGGGAGATCATCGGTACGGTGATCCTTTGACCTGAATCAGCAGTTTGATTTATGAAATCAGGAATGGAGAGGATCGCGGTCCCGGTCCTGACAGTACTTCTGCTTGCCCTCTTTCTGCTGAGAGGGCAGCAGGAGAGCGGGCAGAAGGGGATCGCGGTCTGTATGGATATACAGATCCTTTCATCGGAACAGTTTGATACCTGTGCCGCAGAGCTGCAGGAAAAGGAGGCCGTCCCCGGGACGATCCTTTTCAACGGCTGTGCGGCTCCTTTTGATGAAGAAAAGAGCCTTCTGTATCTGCCGGCAGGCAGGGACGCGGAAGGCTGTTTTCATGCGTCCGGCCGGCTGGAACCTGCTTCGGAGGGGGATCATCTTTATTTTCTGGAGGATTCCTTTTTTGACGATCCGGAGCTGGCGGTGGCGCAGGGACATGCCTTTGACTGGATCCTGGTCTCCGGCAGCAGTTTCTGCAGGGGACAGGCGGTCCTGACCGGCCTGCCCGTCCTGTGTCTGGACTGGGACAGGGATCTGGAGATCCAGGGCAAGAAATCCTATACGGGCAGATTTTCGGTCTGTATGCCGGAGAGCAGCGGGACCGTCAGCGACAGGTGCTCTTTTCATGTAAGGGGCAATACCTCTACGTTTTATGAGAAAAAGAGCTACCGGATCTCCCTGCAGGACCGGAATGGGGACCGGAAAAAAGAGAATCTTCTGGGAATCCGGGACGATGACGACTGGATTCTCCTGCCCATGCTGACCGATACCTCCAGGATCCGGGAAAAGACGGCCTATGATCTGTGGAACCGGATGCAGGCGCCGGCGGGAACGGACGGCGTCATTTCCTCCTCTGTCCATTATACGGAGCTGGTGATCAACAACCGCTATTGCGGCATATACGGGCTTATGACGCCGGTGGACGGCAAGCTCCTGGGCCTGACAGACAGGGACCTTCTGTATAAGATCAATACATGGGAAGTCCCCTCCGACGAAGAATACCGGGACTTTGACGGCATGGATGAGGTCCGCAAACCGAACGGGATCTCCTATGTGGACCTGAAATATCCGGACAGGGCCCTGGCCGCGGACGGCTGGGAACCCATGCGGCTTTTCCAGGGGTATGTGTACGGAGCCATGTCCCTGGAAGAACTCGAGGCGGCAGGCGTTGTGATCGACAGAGAGTCCATGCTGCGTTATAACCTCTTCTGCACCCTGACCCATGCCATGGATAATACCTGGAAGAATACCTTTCTGGTCTGCAAAAAACAGGCAGACGGCAGTTACCGGCTCTACCGGGATATCTGGGATCTGAATTATACTTTCGGGGATTATTTCGCCGGCAAAATTGATAATTTCTATACTGCCCATTCCGTCCGGAGCGCCACGGAGATCGTGCCCTTTAAGGACACCGGGTATGACTTTGAAGTCCTGCGGGCCTCGGATCCGGAAGGGACCTTCGCGGACAGCTGCCGGATCTGGAAAGAGATCCGTGACGCAGGCGTCTCCGCGGACTCTGTCTGCGGCGCGGCGGAGTCTTCCATGGAGGAACTGACCCGGAGCGGGGCCATGGACAGAGAGGCGCAGAGATGGCCGCAGCCTGGGCCGTCCGCAGATCTGACCGAATTCAGACGATGGGTGACGGACAGATTTTCCTATCTGGATGACATATATGGTTATAAAGAATAGAGAAAAGAATAGAAAAAAGAATATGTTGATGCATGAACATTCTGTTATCTGCGGAAGATCTGGTCCGGAATCCTGCCAATCAGGATATACGCGCCGATCCCGACCACAATGCCGGCGGCCATGCCGGAAAAGAGGAGGACCGGAAAATACAGAAAGATACGGGCGGTGGATACGATAAAGGCCGCGACCAACAGCTGCCCGAAGTTATGGGCAACGCCGCCGGCCAGGCTGACCCCGATCACGGAGAACAGGCCGGACCGGAAACACAGGTACATGACCAGAAAACTGACCAGGCTTCCGGCCATGGAATAGACCATGCCGAACAGACCGGTGAACAGGAGCCCTGCCATCAGGACCCTTACTACATTGACGGCAATGGCATAGCGGGGGCCCAGCCGGTAAAGGGCCACCAGCACGACAAGATTGGCCAGTCCCAGTTTGACGCCCGGAATACCCGGCTGAAAGGGCAGGATGGCTTCAATATAGGAAAAGATCAGGGCCAGCCCGGCCAGCATGGCGGTCAGGGTGATCCTGTAGGCGGAAAAACCTCCGCCGGAAGCATGTGATCGGTCAGACATGGATTTCTCCCGGGATGATAGAAAATAATCTGTTGATGAAACAGGTGCGTCAGGTAAATACAAAGATTTTATCTGCGGATCGGATGCCCGGCAGGCGGAGCCTTACTGGGAAACGGCGTCATATTCGTCCTGGCTGCTGTCTGAGGCGCGGATCTCCGCGATGACCCCGTTGGGCAGACAGACGATCATCTGGCCGGAGGCGTTTATGACGCCCTGGTGGACGCAGATCTGATTCTTGCAGCTGGATTCCTCCATATGGACGGTACTGTCCGAAATCACGATCCGGTTATGATTACCGTTCCGGTCAATGGAGATGGTCCTGTCCGTGTCCAGGGAATAACGGCCGTATTCCTCCCCGTCGACAGTGATGATCACCTCTGCTCCGGAGGCCGCCGCCGCGGCTGTCCGGACGGACCAGACCGTCATCACGGCGCCCAGCAGGCACAGGACCAGAAAAAGGATGATATCTGCTTTTCTGAGTACTTTGAACATGGATCCCTCCGGCTTTACTAATTCGGATAAGTATGATAAAAAATCTTAGGATGCATTTTGTTTTCTCCTCCCGCGGGAGCGGAAAAAGAATAAATAGAAGGAACAAAATGAAACGAATCGCAAAAAAGATCCTGGTGCTGCTCTTAACAGCAGTACTCATTATACCACAAGCCGCCTGCAGCGCAAACGGGGGCGGACAGAAGGAAGGACCGTCCGGCAGCGGACAGGCTGCCGCCGCGGACGATGAGAAGGAGATCCGGGGACCTGTCACAGGCCAGGATTTCCATTTTGATACGGTCTGCCAGATCACGATCTACAGCATGGACCATATGACCCAGGCCGCTGCGGATGATGCCCTGGAACAGGCCTTTGCCCTGTGCGGCACCTATGAGGACATGCTCAGCAAGACGCTGGAAGGGACGGATATCTACCGGATCAACCATGCCGGCGGCGTGCCGGTAGAATGTGACCCGGAGACAGTAGAGATCATCCGGATGGGTCTGCAGTACGCGGAACTGTCCGACGGAAAATTTGATATTACGATCGGCAAAGCGGTCGACCTCTGGGATTTTCACGCGGACGCAGTGCCGGCGGTGCCGGATCCGGCCCTCCTTTCGGAAGCTGTCAGTCATGTGGATTACAAGACCGTTTCCATCGAAGGCAGTCAGGTGACGCTGACAGACCCGGAAGCGGAGATCGACCTGGGCGGTATCGCCAAAGGCTATGTGGCGGACAGGGTCTGTGAAAAGCTGGAAGAATGCGGAGTCACCGGCGCCATCGTGAGCCTGGGCGGCAATGTGGACTGCCTGGGTTCCAAACCGGACGGAAAGAAAGAGAAAGATTTTGTGGTCGGTATAGAAGCGCCTTATTCGGACAAGTCGGAGGTGGTGGGTTCTACGCCGGCTTCCGACCGGACAGTCGTCACTTCCGGCGTATACGAAAGGTTCTTTACTTACGAAGGCAGGGAGTATCATCACATCCTGGATCCTGAGACCGGATATCCCGCCGATTCAGATGTCCTGGGAGTGTCGATCGCGGCAGCCAGGGGAAAATCCGCCGACTGTGACGCTCTGGCAACCATCTGCCTGATTTTAGGAGCTGAAAAAGGCATGGAGCTGGTGGAAAGCATGGACGGATTTGAAGCCCTGTTCATAACCAGGGAGAATAAGATCCTCACGACAAAAGGATTTGATTTTACAAAACACTGACGCAGCCGGCGAGATGTGTTTAGAAGTATCGAGAGGAATAAAAAAACACCGCATCCCCAAAAGATACGATGTAAAGTACATCGTATCTTTTGGATACGATGTAAAGTACATCATATCTTTTGGATACGATGTAAAGTACATCATATCTTTTGGATACGATGAAAAAAACACCGCATCATTTGATGCGGTGTTTTCGTGGAACCGACGGGGATCGAA